>OBLF01001094.1_pt1 | contig 23987 bp, 24 predicted proteins | sample 1519231 | NCBI WGS metagenome assembly OBLF01 (sample SAMEA2602895, study PRJEB22501) | metagenome | reverse complement strand
GGTTACCAAATGGTTAAGGCCCAATACACTCGTGCAGAAGAATTTGGAGGCATTTATGTAAATAGAAATGAAACTTTATATCCTGGCGATGTATTGTTCTACAAAAATCCAAAGTGGACTTATGGCTACAATCATGCTGCAATTTATCTAGGAGTCAATGGTGGAAGAAAAATTATAGTTCACGCAACTCTAGCAGATGGACTTGTAAATGAGTCTGAGTCAAAGGTTTATTCATGGGGTTATCAACCCTTAAGGGCTGTGAGATATTTAAAATAACTTACTACTTCTTAATAAAAACTTTATAAAAATAAATATGCAAATAAAAAAAGACTGATTCAGAATTTTCTGTTTCAGTCTTTCTATTTAATAATATTTTTCATTGATATAGTGATCTATGATGGAAGTCTTAATCCCGTCGTCAAAAATTTTTTCTTCTTGAAGGACTTTCAAAAGCCAGTCAGCCTTTGAATGAAAGATTGCCTCTTTCTTGTCCTCTAGAACTATTTCATAAAGCTCATTTCTCAAAGCCTTTGATTGGCACTTTATATAATAAGCCTTCATATTTCTAAAGTCTTGAATTTTTAAAATATTTAAGACAGACTTGTCCTTAAGCTCGTAGTATTTATTTGTTAAATTCAGATAATAGTTGTAGTACTTTGAATGTTTTTTTGTGTTCCTAACATCCTTGGAAAGAGCCCTGTAGTACTTTGCCATAACATTATAGTATTGGTAGTTGTACATCCCCTTTTCATAGGAGTCAACCTTTATATAGGGTCTTGCATTTCTCAAGGCAAAATAATCAAAATTCTTTTGCAAAAATTCCCTCTTGGTGAGTTCGCCCTTTGTGTATTGGCTTATGAGAAAGGACCTATGTTCAAAAAAATCTTCAAATACTCCTCTTTTTTTCTTTAAATCCACGCAACACCATTAATCACACTTAGAAATATTGGGATTACCATTGCTAAAACGAGGAGGATCGCAATAATTCTAACCATTGTTTTTCTATCCACTTATAACACCTTATTTGCTAGTAACTTCTAGACATTTATCCTTTAATGATTCAGGCATGTCTTCCTTTAAGTAATCAACGTTAATAAAAATTTCTTTGTTTGCAGCATCAGGAATTTTAGCAACCTTGTTGTAAAGGTGTTCTAGGTCTTCAACGTTAAGTTTAAGAACTTTATAAATTCCATCAACATAAATCTTGTGTAGGTCATAATCCATTGCAAGAAGTCCACAGATAAAACCGTAAAAACTGTCAATTGAGTTCAATCTGTATTCAGTAGCATTAATAAGTCTTACATTATAATCAAGACTAAAAATGTGATCGTCATCAACTTCTACAAAAGCAATATTTCCATCGCCTTGTTTCATATCTTCATTAGCGTTGTCGATTAACCATCTTGTTTTTCCAGAGCCTTTGCTTCCTAAAATATACTTTATCATAGTAATTCTCCTTTCACTAGATCACCTTGGGTGTATCCATTTTCTTGCATCTCATTAACAATGTCATCTCTAATTTTCCACCAGGAAGTATTCCAATTGCAGAAGAGAGAATCTTCATAAGGTGCTCTTCCAATTATTCTTTCAACTATTATATCATCTTTAAGATTTCTTAAAAAGAGTATAACTTTTTTCTTGTAGTCCTCTAAAGAAATAGGTTCTATCTCGCCCCTTTCATACATCTTTCCTAGGGCTGTGCCTTTTAAGATGTAAAGGGCGTGAAGCTTAACTTCATCGACGCCAAGGGCATTTAATATCTTTGCTCCTTCCACAATGTCTAAGTCGTCATCCCAAGGGAGTCCAATAATCATGTGGGTACAAATATTTAAATTCCTATTTTTTAACTTAATAGCTGCATCGATAAATTCAGCGAGACCGTGCCCCCTATTTAATTTCTTCAAGCTGTGATAATTTGCAGTTTGAAGACCAATCTCAAGAGTTACGAAGTATTTCTTGTTTAATTCTTCTAAGTAGTCTAGGTGTCTTTTGGGAAGGTAATCAGGTCTAGTTGATATACTAAGTCCTACTACATCTTCAATAAGGGACTCCTCAATTACCCTCTTAAAATCTTCAAAGGGCATGTAGGTGTTTGTAAAATTTTGAAAATAGGCTATAAATTTTTTAGCCTTGTATTTCTTTTTTATGTGGTCCATATTTTTTAAAAGTTGCTCTCTTACAGATCCTTCACTGTTTTCGAAAGAGCCACCTTCTTCACCACAAAAAATACATCCACCTCTTCCACAAGTTCCATCCCTATTGGGACAAGTTAAGTCAAGTTTGACTGGAAGCTTATAAACTTTTTCGCCAAACTTGTCTCTTAAAAAGTCTGAGTATTTTCTATAAGCCATATAGAAAATTATTCTTCGTCTTCGTCGTCAAAAATTTCTTCGAAAGTCTTTGAAACTTTTTCAAATTCTTCTTCAGATTCAATAGTATCAAGTTCTACTTCTTCTTCGTTGATTTCCTTGTACTTGTAAATAAATACATCTTCGCCATCTTCTTCATCTTCAGGAAGTAGGGCAATGTATTCTTGATCTTCACATTCAAAAATTCCAAGAACTATACATACCATTTCACTGTCGTCTTCTAGTGTAAGAGTGATAGTTTGGTAGCCGTCTTCATGCTCATGTTCGTGGTCGTGTCCACAACCACAGTCGCATCCACAATCTTCGTCGTGTTGGTGTAAGTTTTTTTCTTCGTTATTCATATTTCCTCCAAATTTATTTTAATTTTTCTAATATTTTTATTAAGAAATCAAATACTCTTTCAGTTGATGAAATAGAAAGGTGTTCGCCAGGTGCGTGTACTCCCTTCATATTTGGTCCAATAGAAAGCATATCTATATCTCCAATTGTTTCAACAAAAATACCACATTCTAGGCCAGCGTGAATTGCTTCAAGCTTAAATTCTTTTCCACTTATTTCCTTATAAGCTTCCTTAGCCACTTCTCTAAGAGGTGAAACTTCTTTATATTCCCATGCAGGGTATTTTGTTATAATTTCTACTTCTGCTCCAAGATTTTTTGCAGCAATTTTGTTTACACTTCCAATATATTCCTTAGCAGATGATACAGAAGATCTTATATTTGAAATAATGTGAACTTCATCTTCATGATTTTCAATTACTCCAACATTTACAGAAGTTTCTACTAGACCTTCTATGTTCTTACTCATTGCAATAACACCATTAGGTAGTAGGTTGATAAGATCAACTATCCTATTCTTTAAATCATCTATAAAGGCCTTGTCGCAAGTTTCCTTTGATTTTTCAAAGTTAAGTCTTACGTCTGGGTCAACTTTTCCAAGTTCAGTAACAAATTCTGAATTTAATTCCACAATTACATCTTGAACTTTTTTTATGTCTTCATCTTTTACTGCTACAAGAGCTCTTGCATATCTAGGAATAGCATTTGGTTTTGCTCCGCCTTCGATTTCAATTAAGTCTCCGTCAACCTTTTGGAATAAGCTATAAAGACTTCTTCCTAAAATTTTAACTGCGTTGCCAAGGCCAACTTGAATTTCTTGTCCAGAGTGACCACCCTTTAATCCATTAACTATAACTTCATAAATAGCCTTGTCCCCATCTAAATCTTTAAATTCTTTTTTAAGTTTTAATAGGTCTCTTTCTGCACCTGCACAAGAGATACACCCAACCCCTTCAGTTTCAGAGTCAATGTTTAGTAGTCTCTTAGATGTAACCATTCCTTTTTCAAGATTTCCAGCACCTGTCATTCCACTTTCTTCATTAACAGTGAAAAGGGCTTCAATCTTAGGGTGTTTGTATTCATCAGATTCTAATAGAGCAAGTGTCATTGCCACAGCAATGCCATTGTCTGCACCAAGTGTTGTTTCACGCGCAATAATTAAGTCTCCATCAATCTCATACTTTATTGGATCTTTAGAAAAGTCAATTGTACATTCTGGAGTCTTCTCACAAACCATGTCCATGTGACCTTGTAAGATAATACTGTCTACATCTTCATAGCCTTCTGTTGCTTCTTTAACTATTACAACGTTTCCAATTGTATCAGTTCTGTATTCCAAGTTGTGATCTTTTGCAAAAGAAATTAAGTAGTCTCTTATTTTTTCTTCTTCAAAGGAACATCTTGGAATTTTTGTCAATTTATCAAAATAATAAAATGTTCTGTTCTCTAATAAGGTATCTTTATTTTTCATTTAAACCTCCTAGGTCTATTATACATAAGAAGTGTTAATAATTACATATTAAAAAGTATAATTGTCTTTAAATATTTTAAGCATTCTGTCCCTTGATTTGGTATCAGACTTTTCTATTTCGCAAAGCACATTTCTAAACTTATTAAGAGATTTATCCATTAAAAATTCAAGAGAAGGCGTCTTTTTAAACTCATCTAAAACAAGAGATAAAACTTCCTTTTCAAATTCTTGCGACTTCTCTTTTGAAAGTTCCTTATCTTCACAGAGTTTTCTTAGGCTACAAGTATACTCATATCTCACAAAAATAATAAACTCAGTCAATATGTCGCTATAAGATTCTTGTAACAATCTCTGTAAGATTTTAAAGAAAATATTCCAATCTAGGTCACTGTTTAATACCTTGCTAAAAACTTCTATTAGTCCCTTAGAAAAGTTGTCATAATATTTTGGCTTGTTTTTAAAAACAATGTACTCTTCAAAGTCCATTTCATTTCCAGAAACAGAGTTCACCTTGTTAATTAAATTTATGAAATTTTCTCCATAACTTAAGTCCTTATTTCTCGAAGACTTCATAAATAGAAAATCTACAACTATGTCTGTTATAATTTTTATGTTTAAATATATTCCCAGCTCTTCATGAATTTTCGTAGTGAATACATCGTGGAGGATCTTTGACAAAAGTTTCTTTAATTGTAACTCTGCAGAAATTGTCTCTGAAGCATCCTGCTTCTTTACATGGTCGTAAAGTATCATAAGCTGCTTGTCAATCATCTTTAGGTTGTCATTAATGGAATTCATAATTTCCCTAAAGAAGCCTTCAGTAACAATGTAGTTGTAATTTTTGTAAAGTAGCTTATGGTCAATTTCTCCCCAAAATACATTTACAAAGGACTTTATCTGAAGCTCAAAACAATAGATATAAGACCCGGTATCATATTCACCATCAAGTTTAAACATTGTGAAACCATTTGCAAGAGTTTGAGGTTGGGGGTCATCTAGCTTAAGTCTAATCTTTCTATTTTTATTAGACCTATAATAACCCCTGTCGGACTTTATTGTGAAGTCCTTGATAATTTTTTTATAAAGATCTTCTTCGTCCTTGATAAAACGGCATTCAACTCTAATTCCAACTAAATCTTGAATGTACTTAAATCCACTAACAGGATCAGGAAACCTCATGAAAAAATTTCTCCTAATGAGTTTTTCTCGTAAGGACTCCTGAGTTTTTATTCTTGTGGTGATATTTGTAAGTCTATCATCATCTAAAAATAAATCTGTAAAATACTTTTTAAGCTCTTTATTAACTCCCGCAAGTTCAATTTTATGGTAATCAAAAAGATCCATTACATCATCGATGTAATTAAAAAGCTCAAGTTTCATAATCCACCTAGATGTTCATTTTCACTTCGTATTTGTCTTTTAATTCTGTGATTTTTTTGTTGTAAATTTCTTGTTCCTTTTGTCTTCTAACTTGTTCCACAATTCTATCTTTAACTTCATCAAAAGAAAGTTCCCTTGCGTCATTCTTTTGGTTGATTTTTATAATGTGGTAACCAAATTGAGTCTTAACTGGTTCAGTAATAGTTCCAACTTCGTTTTCAAAAACTGCATCTTCAAATTCTTTTACCATTTGTCCCTTAGTGAAAGTTCCTAGATTTCCACCCTTTTCCTTTGATGGGCAAGTTGAATATTCCTTTGCAAGTTCTTCAAAGTCTCCGCCATTTTTAATTTTTTCATAGATTTCTCTCGCCTTGTCTTCTTCTTCAACTAATATGTGAGAAGCATCAGCAGATTCTCCTTGCTTAAAGGCATCTTTGTTTTCTTCATAGAAATTTTTGATGTCTTCATCTTTAACTTCAGCAGTAGCAAGAAGCTTTCCAAGTGCATATGTCTTTAGCATACTTTCCTTTGTCTTTTCAACAACTTGGATGAATTCATCTTCCTTATCCATGCCCTTTTCCATTGCATCTTCATATAAAAGAGCTTGGTAAACTAATTCATTTACTACGTCCTTATTTAATTCTTCTCCGCCAAAATATTGTTTTAATTGTGGGTTAAGTGAATCAATAAATAAATTGTAATCCACTCCTGTGATCTTTTTACCATTTACTTCTGCTAAAACTTTATCTTTATCCATTATTACCTCCGTAATTTTATTTCTAATTTATTGTCTTTTCTATGAATATGTTAACATTTGAAAAATATTTTTTCAACTTATTGGGGACTCAGAGACGCCACAAATCCTTGCATAAATTTGACTTTGATCTTTGCTCTTGAAGAAGAAATAAAACTTGTCTTCCTCCCTATAAAAATCAATTACAATCTCATCGCCTAACTTCAATTCATTAATATAGTTTACATTGATGTCTTTAAACTTTACATGAGTGCATTCTTGAGTTATAGCTTCATAAATAAGTTCAAGATAAACAGAGTTGTTGACGTGATTATTAAAATCTAAATCACGCCTTAAAATTTTATAAGAAAATCGATTTGCTATCTCAAGCTCACTTGGCTCGTTAACTCTCTCAATACTTTTGAAAATTCTACTTCCATTATCTCCATAAATTTCTGCAAGTTTTTCAGGAATTTTTATAGGTTTTCTCTTCTCAACATCAATTAACAAAAATATAGCTGAAGCTTCAATAATTTTTTCGTCTTTACAATAAACCTCAAACTCACGAAAGGCATTTATATTTTTAAATCCACTTGCCCAAGTTTTGATTTTTATTTTCTCATGACTTCTTGGATACCTCTTAATTTTTATCTTCCACTTATAAATCATCCAAGTGTAACCCATGTCTAATAACTTTTCATTGCTTATTCCAAGATCTATTGACTGATAGTTTGAAGTCTCTATTAAATAACTTACAAGATGATTGAGCTTTAGATCTTCATCACTTGATAAAAAATTCATCACTTCATATTCTTTACAAAAAATTTTCATAAGAACCTCCAAATTTATTTTAACATAACTTTACTAATTCATAGGTACAAGACAGCTTGCAAGCTTATTAAGTTTACTTTAAATATTCCTTATGGTAAAATTTACAGAAAGAGACAAAAATTTATTAAGCGCCTGAGCCCTAGTGGCTGACGAGGTATGAGGTTATCGAAAATCGGCGGATGCCTCAAAGGTTTCACAGCCTAAACATTTTACAAAAAATAAAAGTAATTTTATAACAAAATAAATGTAGTGAGTCTCTAACAAATTGGAGGTAGAAATATGTGCGGAATAGTTGGATATATTGGAAAAAATAATGCAACGAAATTAGTACTAGAAGGTCTTAAAAAATTAGAATACAGAGGTTATGACTCTGCAGGACTTTCTTTTATAAAAGATGATAAATTAGTAACCTTTAAGAAGAAGGGTCGCATAAAGGCTCTTGAAGAATCCTTCGACATTGATAAGTACCCATCAAATCTTTGTATTGGTCACACAAGATGGGCAACTCATGGCGAGCCAAATGAAATTAACGCTCACCCTCACCTAAGCTCTGACAAAAAGGTTTCTGTTGTTCACAATGGAATCGTAGAAAACTACTTAGAACTTAGGAATATGTTAGTAGAAAAGGGACACACTTTCCTTTCACAAACAGATACAGAAGTTATCCCTAACTTGATATCAGAAGAATATGATGGCGACATCTTGGAAGCTGTTTTTAAATCAACTGACATATTAAAGGGAGCCTACAGTCTTGGAATTATTGATGAGAATGAACCTAATAGACTTATAGCTGTTAGAAATTCTTCTCCCCTTCTCTTTGCTATTTGTAAAGATGGTTACTTCATAGCAAGTGACATCACATCTGTAATTGAATACACAAATAAGATTATTTATCTTGAAGATGGCGATGTAGTTGACATGAGAGAAGACTATTACACAATCTACGACAAGGACCATAAGAAAGTAGAAAGAGAAATTACTGAAGTTGAGATTTCTGCATCAGATGCATCAAAGGAAGGTTACGACCACTTCCTTATTAAGGAGATTCATGAGCAACCTTCTATCCTAAAAGAAGTTATCTCAATTAAACACAAGGACTACAAGATTAATCTACCAGCAGAAGGAAGCTTATCACTTGAAGAACTAAAGAATATTGACAAAATATATGTAACTGCTTGTGGTACTGCCTTTCACGCAGGAGAAGCTGGCAAGTATGCAATAGAAAATCTTTGTGGCATACCAGTGATTTCAGAAATCGCATCTGAATTTAGGTACAAGAATATGTTCTTAGACGACAGATCTCTTGTAATCTTTGTATCTCAATCTGGAGAAACAGCAGATACCCTAGCAGCTCTTAGAGAAGCTAAAAAAATCGGAGCAAAAACTCTTGCGGTTACAAATGTTGTTGGCTCATCAATTTCTAGAGAAGCTGACAAGGTAATATATTGTTATGCAGGACCAGAAATTTCTGTTGCCTCAACTAAGGCCTACACAACACAAGTTATTTCACTTTACTTCTTGGCTATGGACATTGCTCTTAAGTTAAATAAAATTTCTCAAGATGAAGTTAAAAATATAATTGAAAATATGGAAAAACTTCCATCACAAATTGAAGAAATCTTAAAGCACAAAGAAGAATTTAAAGAAATTGCAGACTCAATTAAAAATGCAAAATCAATTTTCTACACTGGTAGATCTCTTGACTATATAACAGCAAAAGAAGGAGCTTTAAAATTAAAAGAAATTTCTTACATTCACACAGAAGCCTTCCCTTCTGGAGAACTTAAACACGGCTCAATTGCCCTTATAGAAGAAGGCACACCTGTTATCTCGGTTGCACTTTATAGCAAGATTCTTGATAAAACTGTTTCAAATAACCAAGAGCTTATTGCAAGAGGAGCAAAAGTTATTTCAATATCAGAAGAAGGAAATGAATTTGTAAAAGATTCTTCAGATGAAATGATAGAAATTCCAAAAACTATTGATCTCTTGACACCACTTCTTGCAGTAATACCTGAACAACTAATAGCTTATTACACTTCAGTATTACTTGGCAACGACGTAGACAAACCTAGAAACTTAGCAAAATCAGTAACTGTTGAATAATCAAAAGGCTGCCTGAGGGCAGCTTTTTTAGATTAAATTTATTTGGGTATAAAAAACAAAATGGAGTTGAATTTTATGACTTATTACATATACCTAATCTTAGCCCTTGTGGCAATATACTTTTCCTATTTATTTACCCTAATCGAGAATGCCTACTTGGCTCTTGGGTCTGTAAAATTATCTAAGCTTGAAGACTTAGAAGTAAAAAATATCTCAGTGATAAAAAAACTTGTGAAAAAAGAAAATATTTATTCCACAACTTTGATTTTGGATTATTTTTCTAATTCACTTTCAATTATCTTTACCTCTCTCTTCTTCTACGAAGTCTTCGACATCCTTGGACTTGTCATAGGAATAATACTCTCTACGATTATAATAATAATTTTCGGAGAAAGCCTACCAAGGAACTTGGGCAAAAATAACTACGAAAAAATTGTGCCAAAGTATGCAAAATTTTTAAATTTTTTAATTACAATTTTGAGACCTTTTTCAATGTTCATAAACTTCTTGTCCCAATCTATAATAAAAATTGTGATCAAGGACAAGGACTACAAGGCACCAATAATAACAGAAGAAGACCTAATTGATGCCATGGACCTTGGTATGGAAGAAGGAATTATAAATAAAAATGAGTCAAGAATGATCCAAAATGTAATTGACTTTAAGGACAACTACGCCAAGGATATTATGACACCAAGAACTGACATAGTTGCCATAGACATGGAAGAAAGCTTTGATGAGATAATAGAAAAAATTTCTGAATATTCTTATTCAAGAATGCCAGTCTATGAAGACAATCTCGACAATATTGTTGGCATCTTAAATGTTAAGGACATCTTCCACATGGATAGGACTAAGTCCCTTTCCGATAACAAAGAATTTTTCAAGAAGGCCTTCTTTACTTTTGAGTACAAACCAACAGGAACTCTCTTCTCTGAAATGAGGCAGAAAAAATTATCAGTTGCCATAGTTACAGACGAGTATGGTGGAACCGAAGGTATGATTACCTTTGAAGACATCTTCGAGAAAATCGTTGGACAAATTTCTGATGAGTACGACAAAGAAGAAGATGAAGAAATCCTACAAGTTGGTCCAAACAAATATATTATTGAAGCTTCAATAAATATTGACGAGATAAATCAAATTTTTGGAACAGAACTTGAGTGTCAAGAGTTTGACTCCCTTGGTGGTTATATAATTGAAAATATTGACAGGTTCCCTAAACTCAACGAAGTCATAACAATTGGCGATCTTAAATTTACTATTGTCAAAAAGACAAAAAACAGAATTGAAAAAATTCTTGTGGACTTCCCAGCAGACATAAAAAATAAAAATTTGTAAAAAAATAAGAGATTCGCAATTGAATCTCTTTTTATTTGCCTATTAATTTTAAACTTCAACAACCTGGATATTAGAATTTTTCCAGCTTGCTCTCTCTCCCAATCTCTCTACAATACCAATTAGGATTTCATCTTCTTCTTGCTCTTCATCTAGGGGCAAGACTCTTGTGTCTAAGTCGTGAGGAATCATTTCAACAACAGGTCCCAAGTCTCTGTGAACAATGACCCTATTATTTAAATTCTTAAGCTCTTCCCTATCCTCTACCTTAATATACTTTCCATCTTTTCTAGTGTAGAAAAAAATATCTTTTCCATATTTTTCCCTATAATAAATTATGTAAGTCTCACAAGAAAATTGAAAACTTCCAAGTGGACTAATGTCAAAAATTACTTTTTTCATTATCTCACCTGGAAGTATTATATCATAGATTATATAATTTTATAATTTAAATAAATTTTTTGTAAACTTTTCATTAAATATGACGTACTATAGAAGAAATAACTTCTTCCCTATTCATTTCCTTCTTTGGATTAAAGTTTTTCTTTTCATCCAAAGTCAAATACTTTGCATTAAGTGCCTTGTTAACAGATTCTCTTGCATAATTTGCAATCTTCTTCCTATCCTTCATACTAACATTTTTGCTGTTATTTAGTTCAAAAATATTTGCAATAACAACTGCATAGTCTTCCCTAGTCATATGAGCCTTTGGAGCAAAAGTTTCATCGCCCTTTCCACTCATAATTCCAAGGTCACAAGCCATGTTAACATATTGGTTGTCTGTGTCCTTGAAGTGCTTAACAGATCCTTGAGAAGATCTCTTGTATTTTATCTTGTAGGCCTTAACTGCAATTTCTGCAAATTCTTCCCTAGTAATTTTTGCTCTTGTATCAGTTGCAACTTCTTTAGAAAAAAGTTTTAAATCTTCTGCCTTCAATAAATCTTTATAGGCCCAGTTGCTGTAATTTCTAAAAACAGGAGCCTTGCCTAGATGAAGTTCATTGGAAAATTCCGAAGACTTGTCCTTATTGGCAAATCTAAGTCTAAAAGCATAACCACTTGAAGGTCCAACAGCTGAATCTAATTCCTTTTGGCTAATAGAAACGAAATTTTTATTATCCTTAGTGATAATAATTTTCTTAAATAATCCCTTAGATTCATTTCCCTCGCTCTTAACTTCAATTTCTATTATGTCCTTAGCCTTGGCATTTTTAATTTCAAAATTATAAACATCACTTTCCTTAATTGCACTTACATTTAAAGGCATGGCTGCTTCTTTAGATGCAAAAACACCGAGAGGTGCTGCAATTAAAATTATCATCAATATAAGTATTCTTTTCATTCTTTCACCTCGAGGAATTATATTATCAAAAAGTCTGGTAAAAGTCTTGCTTATGAAGCCTTTGTAATCAATTTGTAATCTTTATACTAATAGATGAAAGTGAATTTATAAAAACTAAGAAAAATTTTAAATCAAATTCCCAAAGACTTCATTAAATTCTTTTTGTCTTCAAGATTTTTTTCTTCTTCCTTAACCCTATCTTCCATTTCCCTAGCAACTTCTTCTTTCACATCTTCTGGAAGGCTCTTATCTGCAAAGGGATAAACTGTTTTGTTTTCCTTTTCTGCATGATTTCTAAGTAGCTCAACATAGGACATGGCATTAGTTATTATGTGTAACTTAGCAAGATCATCTGAAGTTTCTTCAAATAAATTCAAGTTATTTTCTAACTCCATTACATAACCCCTTGCCATTTGATGTTCTACAAGCATGCCACCACGTACAACTTTTTCTGCAAGAGGTCCAAGATTATCAAGCATTGCCTTAAATAAAATGTCCTCTTCCTTCTTGTGGTGAAGTCCATCGGCATATAATCTTATAAAACTTATAGCCTTCCTAAAAAATTCTACATCTACTTGTCCCTTAAGAATTTCCAAACACTTTTCTTCCATTCTATTGCAAAAAGCTAAAATTTCTTCGTGCTCATCTTCCAAGTATTCAATCGTAAATTTTAAAGTATCCATTTATTCACTTCCTAATTACATAAGTTTCATTTATCTTTTCATATTTTAATCCAGAATTCTCTAAACTTCCACCTATAAAAGCATCTCTTAGGTCCCAATACAAATCTGGATTTACATAATTCGCCCAAATATCTCTGTGAAGGTCTCTTACAACTTCAAAAACAAATTCATCTTCTTCATTTTTTACAATCATGAGAGAGTGATCGCAAGGCATCCCATCTAAAAATTTTGAAGTAATAAAGTTGAAGGCTTCATCAGGAGTATCTCCAGCCTCATAAGACTTTCCAAAGTCGTAGAATTTGTTTTTCAAATTTTCTATGTCAAAGTCCTTTAACAAAACTCCCACTGTCTTAGCAAGTCGGTTTTCACTTCTTCTCACTCTTTCATCAAGCCAGCCGTGAATATTAGCTTCGTCAATAATATCCTTTAAGTCACCCTTCTCTATTGGAAATTCCTTATCAAGGTCCTTGATTAAACTAATTTTTTCATCTTCATCAGCTAAGTCAAGCAAACTTGTTAACAATTCTTCTTGAAATAAAATCTTTTCGTACATCAAATGGTGAATGTATCCTAAAAATAAACTCATTGTATCCCTCTTTTCTATTTTGATTTTACCATTATTTGCAAAAAAATAACGTGATTTTTATCACATTTATTATAATTTAAATTTGATTTTTTTTGCTAAAGTAGTAAACTGTAAATAAGAAATACTTTAGGAATCTAAAGGAGGAGCTTATGAGTCCACAAATTATAAAATTTTTAACATTTCTACAACCCAACTACATAACAAGTATTGTAGAAATAATTTTTCTTATTTTAATATTAAATAAGCTAAAAGAAATCAGTAATAAGAGGTGAGCTAATGGAAAAATATTCAGAAACAATAAGAATAGGAATTCATTTGATCCTAAACCTAGGACTAGAATTTATAAAAATTTACTTACTTGCAAGGATTCTAGGCTTACTTAAAAAATTTGATAATTAATACAAAAAGAGAGGTCACGAAAGCTCTCTAATTTTTTGCAAATAAAATTTTAAAAATTCAAAGTCAATTAAGGCAAATAAAAAAAGCGAGACCTAAGTCTCGCCTTTATTATTCTGCTTCTGTAACAATTTCTTTGCCTGCATAGTGTCCACAAGAAGGACAAACTCTATGAGGTAATTTCATTTCATGGCAGTTAGGACATTCAACTACTGTTGCTTTATTTAATCTGTAAGAAGATGCTCTTCTCTTGTTCTTTCTTTGTTTTGAAGTTTTTCTCTTAGGTACGGCCATTTCTACACCTCCTCATCTTTAAATAAATCTAATAACTTCCCAAATCTTGGGTCCACAACTTCTTCTTCAATTTCTTCTTCCACACAATCACAAGGGCCATCATTCAAGTTCTTGCCACAATGTGGGCATAATCCCTTGCAATCTTGGCTACACAAATTCTTCCCATTAATGGAAGTAAGTATTTGTGAAAAAATAATTTCCGAAAGATCTATGGAATCATTTTTAATTTTAAAGTACTCGTCTACAGAATCTTCATCATATAGACTTGGGTCTTTAAAATTGTAAGCAATGTAACTTGTCTCTTTTTCATTTACAAATTCCTTGAGACATCGGTCACAGTTAGCCTTAAATTTGTAGGAAATATTGAGACAAAGTTCTAACTCCCCTGTCAAATCATGAATATATCCATTGTACTCTACGGGATAGATGAGATTGAGATCCTCTAAATTCAAATCCGTGTCATTTTCCTCTAGAATACCCTCAAAGTCTAATCTGACTTCATCAGACGACAAAAAAGTACTAAGATCTAATTTCATTTGCTCACCTCAAAAATACATACAAATCATTATAGCTTTTAAAATTTAGTCTGTCAATACTATATTGAAAATTAAACTTAAACAAGTTCCTTTGTATCTCTTGCAATCATAAGCTCTTCGTTAGTTGGGATAACAAAAACTTTGATTGAAGAATCGTCAGAAGAAATAAGTTTATCTTCTCCTCTTACATTGTTTCTTTCAGGGTCAAGTTTGATGCCTATAGATTTTAATCCAGCACAAATTGATTCTCTCATTTCAATAGAGTTTTCACCAACGCCAGCTGTAAATACGATAGCGTCAACATGATCAAGTTCAGTCATGTAAGAACCAACGTAGCCACGAACTCTCTTTTCAAAGATATCAAGGGCAAGTTTTGCTCTCTTGTTTCCTTGGTCTCTAGCTTCTTCAATATCTCTAAAGTCACTTGATACTCCAGAAATTCCTAGTACACCTGACTTTTTATTAATTAGTGTGTTGATTTCTTCAGTAGAAAGATTTTCTTTGTCCATGATAAATGGAAGAATAGCTGGATCTAGGTCACCACATCTTGTACCCATAGCAAGTCCTTCAAGTGGTGTGAAGCCCATTGATGTATCAATTGATTTACCATTTTTAACTGCACAGATACTTGAACCATTACCAAGGTGACAAGTGATTAGGTTAACTTCATTTACATCCTTGCCAAGCATTTCTGCTGCCCTGTTAGTGATGTATCTGTGAGAAGTTCCGTGGAAGCCAAATCTTCTAATTTTATATTTTTCGTAGTATTCATATGGAAGTGCATAGATGTAGCTTTCTTCTGGCATAGTTTGGTGGAAAGCTGTATCAAATACTGCAACTTGTTTAACATTAGGAAGAAGTCTTTGACAAGCCTTGATTCCCATAATGTTTGGTGGGTTGTGAAGAGGAGCTATTTCAACATTATCTTCAATTCCCTTTAGCACTTTTTCGTCGATTACAACAGATTGAGCGAAGTCTTCGCCACCGTGTACAACTCTGTGACCTACAGCATCAATTTCATCAAGTGATTTGATTGCACCGTATTCTTCATTTGTTAGGGATTCCATTACAAGTTCAAGAGCTCTCTTGTGGTCTTGCATTGGAGTTTCAATAGTTTTCTTTTCCTTACCAATTGTTTCGTGTTTAATTCTTGAACCTTCAATTCCGATTCTTTCAACTAAACCCTTTGCCATCACATCTTCAGTTTCCATGTTAATAAGTTGATATTTAAGGGAAGATGATCCGCAATTAATAACTAATATCTTCATATTTCCTCCTCAGTTTTTTAAATTTATTAAATATAGTATAATAACTAATAATTAGTTTATAACAGTTGTAGCCATTAGTCAATAATTGGAGATTTAAAAATATGAAAATTGCTTCTATAATAGCCGAGTACAATCCCTTCCACAAGGGACACGCCTATCAAATTAATAAAATTAAAGAGGACTACACAGACTTCATTGTAGTCATAATGTCCGGCAACTTTGTCCAAAGGGGCGAGCCTGCAATTATTAATAAATACGAAAGAGCAAGGCAGGCTGTAAATAATGGAGCAAGTCTTGTCTTAGAGCTCCCCCTTCCCTACGCAACTTCTAATGCAGAAATTTTTGCTTTTGGTGCTATAAATATTTTAAACTCCATGGGCATAGTCCATAGACTTTACTTTGGCAGCGAAGATAATGTAGAAGTCTTAAGGAGTCTCCAAGAAAAAATTGACAAAAACTTTGATGAAGATAAATTAAAAAAATATTTATCAGAAGGCAAGTCCTTTATAAGGTCCCGCCAACTTGCCATGGACTTCTTAACCGAAGAAGAAAAAGAAATTTTAAAAAGACCCAATAACATCTTGGGCCTCGAATATCTTAGGAGTCTTGCAAAATTAAATTCGAGTATAGAGGCTCACTCAATAAAAAGAAAAAATGTTAATCATGATGATGATTTTTCACTTGATGGATTTGCATCAGCATCACACATTAGGAGGCTAGCCTATGAAGGAGAAGATGTCTCTAACTTTTTGCCAGGCTATGACTTAGTAGCGGAAAACAAGTTAGAAAATTATTTTGACATCTTTAGGTACAAGATGATAAGTGAAAAAATAAATTTTAAAGACTACTTTGACTATGAAGAGGGACTTGAGAATAGGATCCTAGAAAATCTTGACGCCATAAATTTTCACGACCTCATAGAGAAAGTCCACTCAAAAAGACACAGCAGGTCTAGGATAAAGAGATTAGTTATAGAAATCCTCTTAGACATAAAAAAAGACCTAATAAAAAATTCTTTTAAGGATCCATACACAAGAGTCCTGGCTTGTGACGAAAGAGGTCTAGAAATTTTTAAAAAATCAAAAAATAAAAATAAAATATATTCTTTTAAATCCTTTTACGACACATCAAGTGGCATAACAAAAGAGATTCTTGATAAGGAAATTTTTTCAAGTGACTTGTACAACATAAAATCCGGAAAAATAAAGACAGACTTCACTAGAGAAGTTTATAAAAAATTATAGTTTTGATTAATTATTAATGAGAATACACTAAATAAATAATGGAGACAATTAAAATGGAAATAGAAGTTTTTAATGAAATTCTTGGAGAAAATCTTGTACCTATCTTAGGACAAGATAGATATTATAATTCCCTTTCAGATTCAGAATGTTTTTATGAAATACCTGAATGGATTAATGACACAAGTTACTACCAAGGGGCAGTCATTAGATTTTATGATTTATTAAGTAAGAAAGTCTATACCCCTTTTGAAAAAGAAAAAAATGTAAGCTATTCCTATGCAAAATTTAAAAATAATTTTTTCTATTTTTTAAAAGTAGATTTCAACAAAAATCTTGTAGAATTAATAAAATATTTTCCAGAACAAAGCTTAGAAAGTATACACAAAATACCAATAGAGGAAGTGGAATTATATAATTTATCTTTAGCAGATGGATATGAATTTCATATATGTAGCTCTTCCGATAGATTTATTTCCTACTACCCACGTAAATTTAGCATAGAAATGGAGCCAGACCAATCAGTTTTATATGTCGACAAAGATAGACTTTATATAAACCAATGGATCGAAGAAGGCCTAGAAGGAGATGCAATAACCAATGACTATAAATACTATGAAAAATTACTTGTCATGGATTTGGATGGAAATCTAATCTCTGAAAGAACAGGAAGTTTATCCCTCTATCCTAATGGAAAATGGTACCTTTCTTAAGTAACTTAACAAATTACAAGTCTCACTAAATAAAAATTCGTATGTGTTCGAACTTTCGCAAGAAATTAATGTAAGTGATCTTTACGACATAAAAATAAAAACAGACTTCACAAGAGTAATTTTATAAAAATCAAATTTTTTAATTGAAGGCAAAAAGAAACTCTCATCCTAGAAAATCCTAAATGGAAATCCTAAAATGAGAGTTTTTTCTTAGTCTTTAGTTTCGCTTATTGACTTTTCATAAATATTTTTAAATTCCTTTAGGTCCTTATTTCTCACGACTTCTTGAGGGACATCATAGACACTAACAGAACCTGCCCAGGACTCAGTTTCCCCATCAGGTTTTTTATTTTCCTCTGGAATTAAAATAACAGAATATTTAGTGACCTTCAAAGAAGTCTTGTCCATAATTTTTTGCAAATCACAAAGAGCATCAAAACTTTCTTCAAGACTTGGCTTTTTAACATAACCAAAAGCCTGAGCATTTACATCTTCCTTAAAATTATTAAAATCAAATTTTTGGTCTAAAGTGAGTTTTTCTTCAATATCATCATTAAGTGTAGTCAAAGAAATTTTATAAGGGAAGTTATATTTTTCTTGAAGCTTAGACCCATATTCTCTTAGCTCGTCTGATAATCTAATCTCTGTGTTAAATAAAATGTCATCGTAAGTATCTTGCTTTAACTTACCAAAAGAATCAAAACCTAAATAAAACTTAGTGTCCTCACTGTTTTTGTCACGAAGTCTTACGATATAGTAGCCGTCCTTAAAATTATAATAGGCCCTGTCACGATTTAGATCCAAGTCCTTGTAGTGAGTCTCAATATATTTAGTGGCAGACTTTTCCGCCATAAGTCTTGAAATGGGATTCCCAAAAAAAGCAATATAGAAAAATAATAAAAATAAAGCACAAACTATAGTTAGCCCAATAAAAAATTTTTTAAAATTAAATTTCTTTTCCATGGTCGCCACCTCCAACCTCTGATTTACTAAATTATATCATAAATAAACTCGAGCCTAGCCCGAGTTTTAACTTTATTTGTTTTGATTTTTAAATGATTCTAAATTAAAATATTATTCTTTTATCTCTTTTTCTTCCAATTCTTTTAATGTAATGCCTTCATCCGTCTTCCAATCTGTTCTTCCATTAGTATTCATGTTCCAAAATTAAATTCTAAAATTAGAACATACTTCAGATTTTACAATATTAACATAGATATAAAATAAACTAACAATTAAAATTAATATCGGATTAATTCTCCATAAGTATTTAGTTAACCTAAATTAAAATATTTAGTAATTTCTTGGACTTGACTTAATGCTTTTCCTTCAGAGTTTGTCCAATATTCCCAGCCATTTCGAGAACCATGTAGTATTAAATCCGCTGAACTGCTTAATGCACTTCTTGATTTTGTTTTAGCATTTACCATAAAAGATTTTTTAAATATCATCTTTTGTTCATTATAAAAAATTATTCCTTCATCTATCAATTCTTGTCGTAGATCTTCTATTTCTGGATAATTTTCAGCATTAGGAAAATCATATAATTCTGATCCCTCAAGAATTTCTACATCACCATTATCAATATAAAAATTTGCAGAAGCATTTATACCATTACTTGAAATAAAAATTTCTTCAACTTTTAAAATATCTTCATCTGCTTGTGGATATGGAAATATACGATTTATTTCTTCTATCAAGAAATTAGTTCTATAATTTATTTCTTCTATATTCCATTTGTCTTTTTCTAGAATACTTTTATTAATAGTTAAGTGTGAAGTTGATGATAGAATTTCATTCTTGTAATTCCAAATTTTGTTTTGCATTTTACTATTGTCTACTTTTGCTGCTAAAGTTAAATTTCCAAGTCTATTTACATTTCTTTGGTATGTTTCCTCGTCTATTTCTAAGTATTCATACCATTCCTTTGTTGGAGTTTGTGGGATTAGATGCTCAATGTTTAATTCTTCTAGATTGACAGGAGCTGGATTATTTTCATGCTCTAATTTATCAAAAAACACTCTTATAGTTGATTTGATTTTATACATGTTTGAACTAACTACCATATCGTGCAGTTGCTTATTATCTGGAACATACATGCCATTATTAATATTTTTAAAGACTAAATTCTTCTTTAAAATATCTACAATGTTGTCATAATTTCCTTTACAATCCTCTTCAACATCTTTCAATAAAGGTGCAAATAATCTAGTAATACTGCTTGTGTCAATATCGCATAAGGCCCTCCTTATTAGATAATTATTAACTACAAAAACAAGTTCCGATAATTGTGAAGCACTTATTTTATTACTATCATACAAGTCATAAAAACCCATTAATAATGGGGCAGGCATATCAGACAAAATTTTTCTAAACTCTGAAATAGAACTTCTTAGCTCTTTAGCTAATCCGTTTATATCTTTTTGATAAATATCAAAGTAATACCTTGCATACTTTATTACATCCTTGAAAACTCCTTTACGCCCTAATGTATGCATTTGGATTTTATACCAATTAACAAATTCTTTATACACAGCATTTTTATTAGGTAAAGTTTTGTTCTTAACTGCTAAATAAAATCTAAAGAAGTTTTCAAGTGTTTTTGAGTCATCAGATAAGTATTTTTCTAATGCCATCCAATAATCTCGATAATATTCTTCTTGCTTCTCACTATCTAAGTCCATTAACAAAAAATTCCTTATTAAATCAGAAGCTGTAAGTTTAACACCAGTAGCATTAATACTTTCAAATATTTTTTGAGCATTATCATCTCTAGATAATGGTATACAAACAACATACAGTTCATTTAAAGCTAAAAGTATTTGGTTATAATCATATGATTCGTTCAATTCTCTAATGTAATTTAAGATATAGATATAATTTTTATATATCTTCGATTCTTGGTTTTCTATCTGGTTCACTTTTTCTTCCACAATGAATTGATATACATCATCATCTGAGACTAAAGGCTTTAATTTATACTTTATTCTGTCGTTAGAAGCGAAAGGATTTGTCAAATACTGGCCTTCCAGTTTTTTTATAAAGCCTGCTTCTCCTTGTTCCTTCATAAGGGATTTTATAGCATAAAGAATTAAAAAAGTTGTTGTTAATCTTTGCTGACCGTCAATTACTGAGAATTCCCTTGTCGCAAAATCTAATGGTGTGTCAAGATAAATAATAATTCCTAAAAAATGATTTGAATATTCACCAATTAAAACACTTTTCAAATCATCTAAATATTGCTTTACTTCTTTTCCTGCTGTCCAAGTATAATTTCTTTGATAAACAGGAATGACAAATTGACATCCATTACTATTTTTAAAAAAATCTAATAAACCTGTTCTAACAGGGGGTTGAAACGTTGAATTCATTTTATCCTCCTTATAATACTGACGTACTTCTTAAAAGAATCATTTTCCATTATTATACTAAATAGGAATCTATAATATAATTATATTTTTGTATAAGCCTTGAAATGCTGATTTTATCATTTCTAGTTAACGTAGTTGTAATTATGATACGAGACTAGCAGACATTGCTAATATAGTAATAACCTTACAATATGGTTGAAATAATTGATTATCTCTACTATTAATGCTACTTCACGAATACTATACCACCCTGAGTAATATTTACTTTTATCGACATTTTAAGAAAATCTTCTAGATAGTCTTTAAAAGTTAAACTCCTTTTAATGGAGCATAAGTGATGTTCTGATTAATCTATTTCAGATTAAGATTTAACAACATTTATATACGATTTTTCTTTATTCATCCTATAAATACTACAATATATAATTAATTTTTTTATGATTTCTATCTCATATTAGGAGAAACATTCTGTGGTATCATACAGTTATCTTTATTTTTCCTGCGATATTATTTATTTGTCGCCTTAAAATTCTCAAAGATGAACATAACCATAAACAAATTATAAAATTATAATTATTAGTTATCTATTATACATAAATCATATTCTTTTTTCTTATTGCATTAGACTTATTCTTAATATTTCAAAAGTCTGTAGTTTTTTACTCTCATAAACCTTAATTCTTTTTCCAACTTTACTTCTAATAACTTTATTTGCTAATGGATCGTCGCAGACTATCTTCAAATACCTTCTACTTTCATTTGCTTTGCTGACTATTTTATAATTCAATAATTCTCCATTATCAATATTTAGAAGCAAGAAGCTATCTCCAACTACAAAGTATTTTCTATAATGAACAATATTTTTATTATTTATCTTAGCATTTTCATCCTGCTTACTTTTCTGCTTGTTTTTGAAAATCTCATCTTGTGGGGTTCTCTCTCTATAGTATTGACAGTGAGAACTACCTATACATTTTTCAAAATAACCACAAGAATTATTAGGATTATAGTATTTACATCTAGACTTATGTCTTCTATCATCATTCTTTTTTAAAGTTCCAACATGCCACGGCGTTCCGTTAATTTTGTTATACGACATATATTCTCCTGTATTATAAATCTTGTAATAAATATCCAGAATCAACTTCTTTTTTGATTGCACTTTTAAATGATGTCTTTGTAATTTTAAAATTATCTAGCCCCACTGCTTTAGCTATACTTTTATTTTTAAAAATCAATTCTGTCAAGCTATTTTCACCTTCGATATCTCTAGCTTTGTGTGGAACTGGTCCTACTAAAATAAGTCTATAATTTGAGTTGTATTCTAATTCTTTAAATTTGAAATTAGTAATTTCGCTATATTGCACATACTTCAACCTATCCTTGCTTATGTTAAACTCTTTTAAAATACCTTAAAATTCTTTTGGCCTTACTGAGCTATCTCCAAGTAAAAGAATCTTTCCATTTTTTTGTGTATCAAATAAGTAAGGTGCAGAAGTTGGTATTAAATCAGCTAGTCCATACTTTTCAAGTAACATGCAAAACTGTTCGTCATCTTGCTCCATTAGCAAACTATTAGTAATCCTAGTTATTGCTTCTGCAACTATTGGGTTTCTATCCAATTTTATAACACCTCACTTACCAAGTCTTTAGTTTCTTCTATTAGGCTATTTTTTTGTAATTTTATTATTTCGTATTTATTTAGAATATTCTTATATTTTCCCGCAATTTCTTCTTCAGTTCTTTTTGAAACTTTTGGTATCTTCAATTCACCCAATTGTTTTATGCTTATAAATTGTATAGATGTGCCAGCATTTAATGACTCTATTTGTTTTAAGCAATGTTCACTTGACATATACATTTGCAAATAATATGGGTTTATTTTATTCTTGTCGCAAGTAATTATATACATTGTCCCGTTTACTATTAACTTCTCATTAAAATTTTTATTTAATAATATAGATTTATATGTTCCACCCCTTGCAACTAATATATCTTCATAATTTGCACAATAAACTTCTTCTTTTAATTCAATATTTTTTAATGAAGATAATTTACCAATTTCAAAATCATCATTGATATCTTTTGCATTCAATAGTTTTATATTTGTTTCTTCTTCTGATAATCTACTATTTATTTCTTTTTGTTTAAAATTTGCATACCCTCTTTTTATATTTGCAACATCTTTAAGATATACAAACTTTTCTAAGTCTAAGTCTTTGTTGGTGTATCTTCTTGGAAGTAAGTTGTAGTTATTGTTTTCAATTTCTTCTACACTTACAATTTTAGAATTATCTTTTATATCTGTGTAAGATTTTAATATTAGATTTAAGTTATTATCATCTATTATATTTACTGGCCTGCGGTTTTCATATAATTCACTAGCATCTACCATTTTTATTTTAGTATTATTTTTAGATAGTACTAAAATATTTGTTGCTATCGTTGTTCCCCTAAATAAGTTGGAAGGCATTTCGATTATTCCTTCAATAAGTCCTTTTTGAATTAAATATTTTTTTATACTTTTGTCCATATCTTTAAACAATAAACCTGAAGTAACAATAAATATACCTCTTTCAAATTTTTCATTTTGCACTAATTTTAAAATATTTATCCAATCATTATATTTTGGTAGAAATTTATTATCGTCATAGAGTTCAATTATTTTTTTATCTTCTAGAATATCAAATAAATATTTATTATTTACTCCCATTGGAGGAAAACTGATTACTTTATTATAGTTAATTTTATCTAAATCAACATTTATATAGTTTTCTTGTATTAGTTTAACTTGATTGTAGCTTTCTACTGCTACTGAAGCTTTTATTTCAGATATTAATATATTTTCTGTATTTATATCTACTCCAATATAATTACCATTTGGATATTTTGTTAAATAATCAGTCATGAAAGTACCATTCATTATATATGGCTGTAAAACTTGATCTTCTTCCTTAAGGTCTAATAATTCATAAGTCAACTTTATAATTT
>OBLF01001093.1_pt1 | contig 24010 bp, 20 predicted proteins | sample 1519231 | NCBI WGS metagenome assembly OBLF01 (sample SAMEA2602895, study PRJEB22501) | metagenome | reverse complement strand
GTTCAAAAGCATTATAAGTTTTTTCTGCGAACATTACAATGTGCGAAACGGAAATTGTTTCTTGCCGTGTGTTAAATATAAGTCCTACTATCACCGCTTTACTGCAATAAAATTTGCAAAACCATCTTGACGCGCTCCGCAATCCATGATACCCTTTATCGCAAATCCCACCGAGCTTGTCGGGGCAATGCCCCTCCATCTTGCTTGCGCAAGACCGCTCTGCCGCTTAAAAGCCCCACTGGGGCTTTCATTGCTACGCAAACGCGGTCTTGTAGAAAAGTACAGAACGGCGAGGATTTATTCCCCATGAAGATTTTTACCGCCCCGCAACACACCCGATCTATTTTGCCGCCGTTTCACCCGACAAAATCATCGCTGCGCTGCGTGGGCGGTATTTTTCTTTTTCACAAATAAAATCTTATGTAGTTGTTTAATCTTCCAAAATTTGTTTTTAGCTGTTGACTGCACAACTGCAAGGTGTTATTCTTGTGCTTGAAAGAAGCAGGTTGGATTATGAGAAAAATCAAGCTGACGCGCGCCAATAAAATTATTTTGCTGAAAGCGCTGGGCGATTACTATTATCGGCAGAGAACCATGAACACAGGTTGGCGTGAAACCGGATATTTGATACTCAAAGTTGATTCTCTCCCAGTGGGTAAAAAAGCAGTTTTCACCGGTGAGGAAGTCCGTCTTGCAAGAAACGCTGTAAATCAGCTGCGAAACAAGAAAATTAAGCAGGGGCAGTACACAGACGCCACTGATGATATGTTGCTAAAATTATTCTAAAAAATCAAAAAAGAAAGACCTCATTGCAAAAAATACATCGCAATAATGTTTTCTGGTGCGCCTGAAGGGATTCGCCAAGCCGCGGGGCACGGGCTGTTCGAATCCGCTCTTTTACTGCTCCATAAAATCCATGCAAAACAAAAAGAGCAGCACCCCATAAGGTGCTGCTCTTGGTGCGACCGGGAGGATTCGAACCTCTGGCCTTCCGGGTCGGAGAACCGTGACAAACGGCAGAACTCAATAATACAGCGCCGGAAATTGTGTGGTGTGCACAACTTCCTGCGCTGGTTTTGGTAGCCATAAAAGAATGTTGAAACGTGAAAAACGATACACGGAACCGGTCGGAAAGAAGGAGTGGTCAGATGGTGGTCAAGTGCATTTAGCTTTTTCAAAATGGGTGGAACAATTACATAATTGGAATCGGCATTTAATCTGCATTCAATATTTTGATGCACCTAGGCATAAGCCGACTTGGTTTGGTTCCTTGAACTAAGAAAATCAAACGGTATCAGATTATAGTCACTGGATAGAAAATGTCCATCTGCTTGTAAAACGACGTGTTACCATAGTATAATAAAAATGATTTCTCTTGAAAATGAAAGGGGGGAAAGAGACGTGGCACAAGAGCAACTGAATAAAATAGAAGAACAGCTGCAGAATCATTTGGAATTAAGCCGCGATGAATTCCGCAGTGCCTTGCGAACTAACGCGTCCGTTCTGTTTCTGGGGCAAAAATATCAAACTGATTTTTACGGAGAGGAATACTTTTTGCAGGCGGCATCAAAAGTCTTGGAATGTTTGAAAGGTGCGGCCGTTCCTAACTATACCGAATTGTGGAAGAAACTTACCCGAGTGGTTGAAATGCCCGAAGGCGGTGAAGAATTCTGCTCTCTGCCCGAGGATATCGTTAACAATTGGGACGCCATTACGGATGCGGCGCGGCAGGCACTGCAGCGGAACGCTTCGGAAGCGATGGTGCGCGTCAACCGGACGCTTTGTGGCGGCTGGCGCCTCGTAGCCACCAGCGCACCGGAATCCCTTGTACGTACGGTGCCTGGCAGCCCTTTTTCAGTCCAGAAAACCGTGATTTATACCGATGCTCCACTTCCCCAGACGTTCCGTACCAGTTCGCTTTCGCTGCTGCAGCTGTTTGCACCCGGCCACGATCTACACCTGAGCTTTGATGAACCGGATTTTGTATGGGAAACCGAAAACCGGGCCCGCAATGCACTGTGTGTGGCTGTGAGCCGGGCCCTCCCTTACAGCGGATACCTGATTCTGGATGGCTGGGACCCCTCCAGCGACTGGCTCCATGCGCAGGACTTGCTGTATATAATGGACGAACTGCAGAATAAACAGGGCCGTAATCAAATCAAGGTTATCTGTTTCGGGGTGCCCCCACAAGCTTTTGCTGACACCGACCGTACGCTGCGTCGCCTAGTCGCCCGAATTACTTTCCTGGACGGACATCTGACAGACCTTTTCTGGGAAAAGAGTTTCCAGGAAGCCATCCCTGTGCAGGATGAGGAATATTATCATTTTCATCTGTTGGGAGTGCAGGCCCATGAGCGTCCACTGGATATCTCTGTACCAGTAAAGCAGTGGGAAAAACTGCCCTTTGCCAGCAAATCCTGCCTGCTGCCGTTGGAAAAATTTTCAGCGGCAGAGATGACAAATGTTGACCGGACAATACAGATGACTGCTTTCCTGGCCAACAATCGAGATATTCCGTTGTGGGAGGGCTACGAAAACTGCTATTTTGAGCGGGATTTGTATCAAACGCTTTATAAAAAGGCCTTTACGTCTTTGAAAACCGGTATCCAGCGTACCGATTTTCTTCTGCTCAAAGGCCCTGCCTGCAGCGGAAAAACGGTGATGCTGGGGCGTCTGGCTCTTGACCTTTCCGTCCACTTCCCAACCATTTATCTCGGGCCCTCCTCGCTACCACAGGAATGTGAGGGGGACGAGAACCCGTATGCCCAGCTGGCTGTTTTTATCCGGGAACAGTTCACCAAAGTCATGGGAAACCGCAAATTCAACCGAAAACGTGTGCTGGTCATCTGGGACGGCGGTTTTTATAAAACGGAGGCGCGGGAAATCTACTACTCAAAATTCTTTTGTCGAGAATAAAAAGTTTTTTCGGTTTGTGTTGATTGATACAAAATGCTTATGGAATAGCCAGCAAAGCTGTGTAATACTTGGCTTTGCGGGCTTCTTTATTCCGCATCCTGAATCCGGTACTTAACCCGGTTGCCGTAGCGGACCGAAGTCAGCAGACCAAGGCTCTCAAATTTGAGAACGAAGCTCCGGATCGTGGCATAAGCCGCATCGCCGAAGTCTTTTTCCAACCGCTTGGTGGAAAACTCTTCGCTGCCATAAGCCGTGAGGACAAACTGCCAGAGCGCCCGCTCCTTCTCGGTAACCTTCCCTTGCCGCATCGCTTCCTCGAAAGCTTGTAGCGTCCGTGGCTGCGGCTGATCTTCTCCCAGCCGGTGATACACCGATTCCGCAAAATAGACTAGGAACGGCGTCACATCCAGCACGCCGCTGATCTGCTGATTCTGTTCCACTTGGGTGTACGCTTTATAATACCGGGAGCGGCTTTCCTCCACAAAGCGGGACATCGGCACGAGCAATGCCGACGAGTATCCCTGCTGCACCAGATACCACAAATGGAGCAGGCGCGCCATCCGACCGTTTCCATCAAAGTAGGGATGCAGATAGGCAAACGCGAAATGCAAAATGGCTGCCTTGATTAGATCATTCTGTGCTGTTTTCTCGGCAGCAAATGCAACCAGCTCTGCCATATAAGCTGGCAGTTTCTGCCAAGGCAATCCAGTATGTTCCACCTTGCTGCCTACGATATACACGCTATCATGCCGATACCAATGTTCGGGCAGTAAACGATCCTCCGCTGGTAAGAAGTCTCCAATGGTCATCTGATACAGCCGAAAGAGATTCTCCTCCGTGATGGTATGAGATCTGTCCGCGATAAATTCCAGGCCCTGTTTCATACCATAGATGCGATGTTCTTCCTTATCCTTCGGTACCTGACCGGATAAAATCCGCCGCACACTTTCCCTGCTGGTGTCAATCTGTTCGATTCGGAAGGTGGACAGGATTTCCTCTTCCATCGCCTTGGTTCCATACAGACGGGCATTCTGCTGCGGTGTCAGCAAAACACGAGCAGCCGACAATGAAACCCGCGCCACACTTTCCAGGTATACCATCGGTTTTCCATCAAAGTCATGCAGGGGTAGTTCCTGATAAAAATCACGTTTGAGTAGTGTGAGGAATTCCTGCAGATCTCCTTGACCGTATTTATATCCCATTTTTTTGAGGTCCAACATTCCTGGGTCTGAGAGCATCTTGGCAAACACAGAAGCGTCCATGGAGGTTCTCCTTTCAAAAAGTGATATAAAGTAGTATCATTTAGTATCAGTATAACCTATTTCATTCGTTTTATCAACCTGTTTTTTGCCCCATTCTTGTTAGAAGTCCCTGTTAATGTATGCATAGAATGATATAATCAAAATAGTATCAATAGGGAATTCCACACGCCTTGAAAAGAGATGCCCATCGGGACACCATGTAGTCATATTCCTTCGGGTGTGTCAGCGACAATCTCTCAAAGCGGTTAATTCCCAATTTCCGTCGCTCCGCACACAGACCGAAACCACAAAACATACATCCGTTTCTTTGATATCCTTGTCCATATAAATCGGAAACAGGTATTTTATAAAGCTCAATATAATCCCAGATGTCTCGTTCTGTCCAGAAAGACAGCGGCCTACACTGGTTGTCTTTCTTCTGAAAGAAGATATTGGAACCATACGCAATCCAATCTCTTTTCCGGACTTGGCTTTCTTCTGCCAGTGTTCCGATTATGCTGCATTGCGTTTGCATCCGCTTTGCCATGCGCTTCAAGGGAGCCTTTTTCAATTTTTCACAGCACAGATCAGAAATGTTGTAGTTCAGATAGGATAGTGCTTTGGGATACATCCGTCCCAAATAATCCAGTGCGTGCTGCTTTGTTACAGGCGTTTTCGCGTGTCGATATGTCCGTATTCCATTGGCAATCGCCTTGGAGAATAATGGGTAGCCATAAGTTGCAACTACACGCTCAAAGGTCCATACCGAACCATCCCGACAAACGGGACGCACAGGCACAATGTTTTTCCCTCTCTGGCGCTCCTCTTCGACGAAAGACAGGGTTTCCGGATATTCACAACCTGTATCCGAAAACAAATGCAGGATGTCCGGCTTTAAACTGCACACAAGAGATGACAGAACCGTTGAATCCTTTCCTCCCGAAAAGGAAATATAAACTTTCCATGCAGCTTACAATCAAGTTTTTAGAAAGCGTGATCTTCTCTTCCAACGGCAACTTTTGTAAATACTCCAGTCCTTCCTTTCGGAATTCAAATGCCCTCATTATCGTCGTTTCTTGATTTTCACAAACCCTATTTTCCATTTCGCAACCTCCTCGGAAAAGCGTTTGTGTTGTGTTAACTCTATTCCGAGGGAATTGCAAGAGGTTTCTGCAAATTTGGTCAAATACCGGAAAGGCAGAATTTTTTCGTCGGACAGGGTGCATTTTGTTCCGTAAAATGTTATACTTAATAATGGTCTAGTATTGGACAAGATTGTACTTCCGCATAGGAAGAATATACAGTTTTCTCCATACCAGAAAAGACTTCTAGAGGGAGTAAAATCCATACATGAAAGAATACAATGGAAAGCCTCTGGTTGAGGGTTTGCTTGAAGAAATTAAGCATGTGTATAGGTCCGACAATCGTCCTTGGGTGATTGGATATAGCGGTGGTAAAGATTCCACCGTCGTTGTCCACCTGGTCTATCAGATGCTGAAAAACCTTCGGCCTGAAGAGCGCCATAAAACTGTATATATCGTTTCTTCCGACACTCTTGTGGAAAATCCCCTGATCAAGATCTATCTGGATGATATGCTTCATCTTTTGGATAAGTCTGCCAAACGGGATAGCTTGCCGATCAGCGTAAATAAAGTTACACCCAAACCAGATACTTCGTTCTGGGCCAATGTCATTGGTAGAGGTTTTCCCACTCCGCGTCTGAACGGCACCTTCCGTTGGTGTACAGACCGCCTGAAGATTGCCCCCAGCGGACAGTTTGTAGAAAACATCATTAAGGAACAACATACCGAGATTGTTTTTATCCTTGGTGTGCGCAAGGCCGAAAGCGCGGCACGAAAGCGCCGCATTGAAGGTCGAGAACTGGCTGATCGCCTTTTGAATCGCCATGAGACCATCAAGGAAGCCTATGTATATCCCCCGATTGTTTCCTTGTCCACCGATGATGTCTGGGACATCTTGATGTCCAACAACCGGAAAAATGCCTGGGGTGGCGATAACTCCCAACTGATTGAATTATATTCTGGTGCTGACAGCGGTGAATGCCCCTTCGCGGGATACTCCTCCAAGGAAGATCAGCAACAGTCCTGCGGTCAATCCCGCTTTGGCTGTTGGATCTGCACTGTCGTTCAGGAAGATAAGTCTTTGAATGGCTTCATCCGTTCCGGACACCGTGAATTGATTCCCCTGGCCGAATTCAGAAAATGGCTTATGAGCATTCGCGATGTACCTGAGTATCGCGAAAAGAAGCGCCGCGACGGTAGTGTCTATCGTACCTCTCAAAACCAGCTCGGCTTTGGTCCGTTTACCTGGGAAGCGCGCCAAATGATTTTGCGTCGCCTTCTGCAAACGCAAAAGCAGATGAATTATGAGCTCATTACCATCGATGAACTCCGCGCCATAGACCGTATTTGGGACGAGGAACAGGATCTGAGCTGTCGTGTGCTGGTAGACCTCTACTATGATGAGATGGGAGAACGCTTGCCTTGGGACCAGTTGAAGCGCCCCGTCTTTGATGAGGAAACCTGCAAAAAGCTGGAAATGTATGCCTCTGAATTCTCGGTTCCCATGGACCTGATGAAGAGCATGATTTTCAGAACAAGCAAAACCAAATTTTTCTCGAACACTCGCATTCTTCGTGAGACTCTCCGGAAAGCCGTTACGCAGCAATGGCTCCAGGAAGCTGAATTGGTGAATGCGCAGGAAGGAACCCGGAATGAAGATCAACAGAGTGACACTCTATAATTTCAGCTCCTATGTGGGGGAAAACACAATTGCGTTGGATACCCATGGTGTGCAAAATATTATTCTGATCGGCGGAAACAACGGTGCCGGTAAGACCTCCTTTTTCACTGCCATCAAATTGGCTTTATATGGTCCCCAATGCTTCCGCTTTCAGGATAAAAACAACCGCTATACCGCACGAATCAAAGAGCTGATCAACCACGATGCGTTCTTGTCCAACAATGTCAAGTCCTATGTCGAAGTAGAAATCGACCTCCCTACAGATCGCGCCCATACACTGTATACCATTCGTCGTGAATGGTCTTTTATCGAAAAGCGCCTTCACGAAACCTATTCCGTGTATAAAGACCAGCAGCTCCTTGCCGACAAGAACTTGGATTTCTTTCAGAACTATTTGTTCTCTGTCATTCCTCCCAACCTGTTTGACTTTTTCTTCTTCGACGGCGAAGAAATCGGGGACTTTTTTGCAACAGGCAATTACAGCAACTATATTAAGAATGCAGTCCTGACATTAAGTGGTTACGATACCTTCAATATAATACAGAAATTCTGTGATTCTTATATCGGAGAAGAAGAAGGAAACGAAGATTACGACCAGGTTGCCAAACTGGTGGAACAAGAAGAAGCCAACCTCTCTGCTTATGCGACCAGAAGCAGCGCCTTGGTGTCTCAAAAGCAGCAGCTGACGGCCCAATTGGTTTCTGCCCAGGAGGAAAAAGAATCTCTTGATCATCAATTTTCTCGTTCTGGTGGTCTGAGCGCCAAAGAACAAGAACGGCTGGAAACACAACGTGCAATACAGGAACGAGTGAAAGGCGATAAGGCAAAACGAATTCGGGAATTTGTAGAATCCATGATGCCCCTTTACATCACCAAAGATCTAGCCGCTGTCGCCTATAAGCAACTCAAAGACGAACGGGCCGTTCGTCAGTATCACACCATCTGTGATCTACTGGATGCACAAACCATTCAGGATGTCTTGGAACAGCAGCCCAATTGCGACACAGCGCAAGTTCCTGCATTAGCGCAGGCGATTTCCAATGGAATTGCAAAGAAAGCTTTGCCCTCTTTTCCGCTAGAAAGCTTCACCTCTATCCACGATCTGTCGCAAGAACAGGAAAGCCAGGTTATCAGCGATATTGTAAGAACACAATATTTTGCTGAAGTAGACGCGCCTCAATTGATTAAAGCCATCGCGGAGAAGAAAAAGGCTTCTCAAAAATATGATGAGATCAGCAAAAAGATCCGCGAGGCTTTGCCCACTGTAGATGCTGCGGCCTACTTTGAAAGAGTTCGCTTTCTCACGGAGCGCATTGCAGCCTACGAGGATAGTCTGGAAAGCGTGGAAAACCAAATTGCGGAACTGGAAGCCACCATCACCGACCAGAAAGCTTTGGTGGAACGCTTGCGCAAAGCGCTGTTTGCCAAGGCGAAGGATCGTACGGCGCATGAATTTACCGCCCGCATCAGCCAAGTCATGCAGCGTATGATTTCCGATGTGACACAGGAGAAATTCCACCAGATTGAGTCTCTTGCACTTGAGATGTTTAACAAGATCATCCGCAAGGAAAACTTTGTGCAGCTTATTGAATTGGATGACCATTTCAATGTCAACCTCTATAAGAAACAGATCTATACAACGCACGAATTGCTGCTGCTCACCAACAACATTGGGCTGGATGCCTTGGAAAAACGATTGGGAAGTGCAGGACTTAAAGAGGCTGCCCACCTTTTAACAAACGATTCTATCGACGAACTGCGCCGGTATTTTTCCGGGAAAATCGTCACCGATCAAATTTCCTTCCAGGACGATATAGAACTTCCCCTGTACAATCGCGTGGAGCTCAATCAGCTATCCAAAGGCGAAAAACAGGTTTTTATTCTCTCCCTGTATTGGGCAATCATCAAGACCTCCAACCAGGCAGTTCCCTTCATCATCGATACTCCCTTTGCCCGTATCGATACAGAACATCGCGAACAGATTTCTGCCTTGTTCTTCCCCAACATCAGCGGTCAGGTTATCATCCTTTCTACCGACGAAGAAGTGGTAGGCTCGTATCGTGCTATCATTCAACCGCATATTGCGCACGAGTATCTGCTTGAGTACAACGTAGAACAGGGTTGCACCTCTGTACAACCGGGTTATTTCAAGGAGGCAAAGGCATGATTTTCAAGCTAAAGACTTCCAAAAAAACGCAGGAAATTTTTGAAGAGATTGGGAAAAGCACTGCCTTAAAGCCGTATACGCTCGTCAAACACGCGATTGCCTGGTCTTTAAAAGCACAAGGAAAAATCACCTCGTTCGACAGCGATACAGATGGCCTTGAACTCAATCGTCAAACGATTACCGGCGAATATGACGATTACTTCAAAGTCCTGATTGAACAGGCAGAAGGACGTCATTTAAGCAATGAGGAATACTTTCCCAAATATATGAAAGCGCACATAGATCGCGGAGCCATCCTTTTGGAATCCCGCTATAAACACGCCGGAGATCTGGACAAATATGTGCTGGAAACATTTGGGATTGGTGATACCGTATGATTTATTTAGACAACAGTGCCACGTCCCCCATCGCGCAGGAAGTGTTTGAGGCGATGCGCCCCTACTTGCAAGAGGAATACGGGAACCCTTCCAGCAAGTATTATCCCCTTGCCGCCCATGCTGCCGATGCTGTGGAAAATAGCCGGAGCTGGGTTGCCAAGTTAATTCACGCCAAACCGGAAGAAATCATTTTCACCTGCGGTTCCACCGAGAGCACCAATATGATTATAAAAGGTGTGGCGGACTACAAAAAATACTACGAAAAAAAGGGCAACCATATTATCACATCGAAGGTTGAGCATCACGCCACATTAAATACTTGCCGCTTTTTGAACGGCGATATTTACTCCAATCAGGATGCCACCTTTTCGCTGTTTGGCAAAGTTCCCAAAGTGGACCGCGGCTATGAGGTCACCTTCCTGGATGTAAACGAGTATGGCCAGGTGACGCCCGATTCTTTTGAAAAAGCCATACGCCCAACAACCACCCTGGCATCCTTTATCTGGGCGAATAACGAAATCGGCTCTCTCAACGATATGGACGCATTAACGGCTGTTGCACATAAGCATCAGGTGTTACTCCACGCTGATGCTACGCAAATAGCTGGGAAACTGCCCATCAACGTTGAACAAACCAGAATGGATTTTCTTTCTCTCTCCGCTCACAAGTTCCACGGGCCCAAGGGCGTGGGTGCTGCCTATATTCGGGGAGACGATTATGGCCTTCCTCCGATGAGTGCATTCATGCACGGGGGCGAACAGGAACACGGTCTGCGTGCCGGCACATTGGCTGTTCACAACATTGTTGGCTTCGGGAAAGCCGCCGAGCTGGCCATTGCGAACGAGCAACAGCAGACAGCCTATATTCAGAAACTGGAGCAGGCCGCTAAGAAGATCATTGCATCCAACGAGCACCTGGAACTTTTAGGAGATCCGGAACATCACCTGCCAGGTGTCATCAGTTTGGTAGTTAATCAGGACGACTTTGATAACGAGCGCTTTGTGAAGCGTGTTAGCGCGAAGTTCGCAATCTCTACTGGTTCTGCCTGCACGGCGGGTATGCCTTCCCATGTATTGCAGAATATCGGTAAGGGGGACGCTGTATCCAGAGTTTTGCGCATTTCGCTGTCCGCAGAAAACACCATCGATCAGGTGGAGGCGTTCCTGAAAGAACTTTCCTAATATATTTTTCCGAAAGGGGGATGATGGCATGAGCCTGCGCACAGTGTCATTCCAAGACACTTACTGGAGCGGGGAAAACGATCTGATCAAAGAATTCTATGTTCCCTGCATGGAGGAGAGTATTGAATACTGCCGCGCTGTCGGATATTTCAACTCTTCCATCTTGTGCTACATCACCAACGGTTTGTATCCCTTTATTCAAAACGGCGGACGGATGCGTATTGTCTGCAGTGTGAATCTGAGCCCGGAAGATGAGCGCCAGATCGCCCTCGGCTATGATATCCGCCATCTGTTAGGGGATAAAATCGACCCTGTCACTCAGAGTCTTATCGATCTTAATATTGCCAACATCAAGAATCTCTGTTGGCTCATCAAAAACAACCGCTTGGACATTAAAGTGTGCCTTCGGAAAGACCCCAATGATCCCGGCACGTATCACTTGTTCCACGAAAAATTCGGTATTTTCAAGGACGCAGACGGAAACGCAATCTCTTTCTTAGGGTCTGTTAATGAAACGCTTGGTGGGTGGATCAATAACGAGGAATCCTTTGAGGTTTCGCAAAATTGGATTCCGGTATTGCAGTCCAGGGTAGAGCAGAAAATCCAGCGCTTTGAAAGATTGTGGGACGGGACAGCCGGAAATATTGTAACATTCGATTTCCCCAAGGCCTCCCGCCTGAAGTTAATTCAAAATGCACCGGAACATCCTGTCGATTACATTTATCGCGTATCCGCCGGGATTCATCCCAACTTCAAGCCGCGTTCCTGCCAAGAGGATGCCAAAAACGCTTTTCTGCAGAAAGACTTTTCCTGCCTTTTCATGATGGCAACCGGTTCTGGCAAAACCAAGGCGGCAATGTACGCAATCAGCCAGATCGACCCCTGGAAACTTCTTCTTATCTGTGTTCCCAGCCTAGAACTCGTAGAACAATGGGAAGCGGATGTCCACCTGTTTTATCCTGATATCACCATTATCAAGTGTGGGTCCCCTTATCGTGGTCACAAAGAGTTGCTGAAATCCCTCACCCAGGCGCGCTTCCCAGAGCAAGTCGTGGTGATTTCCACCTATGATTCTGCCCAGGGTGATTTCTACATGGCAAAGTGGCGACAGGCAAAACCGGAACAATTTGCCATGATCTGCGATGAAGTCCACAATATGGGTGCTCCAAAATCTCAGTGCCTCATGGAACTGAATCCAGCTTACCGCATTGGCCTTAGTGCAACGCCTCGCCGGAACTTTGATGAAATTGGATCTGAAAAGATTCTGAATTTCTATCACCAGAACACCTTCGAATTTTCGATCAAGGATGCCCAGCGTGAACACTACCTGGTGGAATACCAATATAGAGTTCTTCCCTGTGCAATGCCGGAAGAGGACTGGGAGTCGTATAAAGCGTACTCAAAGGAAATCGTACAGCTTCAGCACGCACTGGAACAGGAAGAAGACGAGAAAGATCGCCTGCGGTTACAACAGCGTATAGAAGGCCGCTACCGTGATCGTGCCAAACTGCTTAAGAAGAACGACCAAAAAGTCCAAACACTGCAGACGATTTTTGACGAGATTCCCCCTTCTGCCCGAGTTCTGATTTATGGCGATGATTTGAACCATTTGGACGAACTGGGAAAAGAACTGGACCGGATGGGCAAATACTATTTCAAATACACCGGAGAACTGGACGCGCAAAAAGAACGCCCCACAATCCTGAAGGAATTCCGACAGGGAATCCGTAAAATCCTGTTGGCTGTTGGCTGTCTCGATGAAGGCATCGATATCCCTGCTTGCGATGTTGCAGTTTTTATCAGTTCTTCTACCTCTGAGCGTCAGTTTATTCAACGCAGAGGCCGCGTCCTTCGTATTGCACCGGGTAAAACGACTGCTTGGATTTATGACTATCTGGTCTATCCCATTCTTCCGGCTAGTACCAGCGATGAGGAACGTCGCATGGCTCTGTCTATGATTGATGCGCAATATCGGCGAATCAACTTAATGGTAGACGATGCCATCAATGGCATTCGAGAGCATCAAAAACTCGATCAGTTTTTATCTCAGCGGAAGTTGAATCCGTATGATTTTTAAGGAGGTCGGCAAAACGATGGATCCATTGCTTGTCCAAGTCGCAGAAGAATACCATATTGATGCCTCTATCGTAGAGAATGTTCTCCAGGTGGAGAAGGACCACGTATACCAGAAAAGTCGTCATACTCGCGGCCCCATCAGACAGATTATTGCAAATATGAGCGGAGAGGAGGATTCGGACCAATGATTTTCAATTCCCTCCGCATAAACAACTATCGCGCCTATTATGGGGAATGCAACTTTGATTTTCCCATTGATGGTGAACGGAACATCAGCATCCTTTACGCCGACAATGACGTAGGAAAATCTTGCTTCTTTTCCGCAATTTTGTTCTGTCTGTACGGCCCCAAAGACAGCGACGATCTTAAAGATCTGATCAATGTAAATGCCCAATCGGAGAAGTGCTATCATGCCGCGGTTTCTCTGTTTGTTGAGAACGGCTCTGACAAGATCGAAATCTCTCGCACCATTGACCTGCGCGGGAAACTGGAGGCTACCCCAAGCAGCAAAGACTTCAAATGCACGTTGGAACTGATTAAGAACGATGTTCCGCTGAGCGCTGAGCAGTGAAGAGGATGAAAAAGCAGATTTTATCAATTCTCTTGTACATCAAGATGCCTCACAGTACTTCTTCTTTGACGGCGAAAAAATCAACGATTATAGTACGGCCAGCGGAAGCCAGTATAAAGACGCCATCGCCCGTGTCCTTGGTATTAAGGAAGTTGATAACGCAGTAGAAGATCTCGGCCTGCTGAAAAAGGAATTCGAGAAAAACCGAGATGCTTGGATTCAGACCCAAAACAAGTATCAAGATATTCTGCAGCAGAAAATGGAAGCCGACCAGAAAGTCGCTGAGCAGGAAGCCTTGTTGCGCCAATATGAGCAGGAGATCAACGCTGCCAATGAGCAGATACAAAAGGACGAAGATAAGCTGAAGGATTTTAAGGAAATTTCTGAGAAAGTCACCCAAAAGCAGAAATTGTCTGAGGAAATCAAGCAACTCACCGACGACTTGAAAAGTACTCGGCAGGAACAGTCTGAATGCTTTCAAAAGAATGCCACCCTCATGTTGGCCGCTTCCATTTTTGCTAAAATGCAGCAAGATACATCTAGCGAACCTACGGAATACCATATCACCGAACCGGTGAAAGAGTATCTCGTTCGCCTTATGGAACAGCCTATCTGTGTGTGTGGCGAGCCAATGACGGATTCCCACAAAGAAAAAATTCAAGCATTCATTCAGGATCACTTGGTAACAGACGATGCCATTCTCGTTGAAAAGGAGCGTCGCGCCCTGTTTAATGCCTGCGCGCAGTACCAACCTCACGGATTCCAGACTCGTGCCGCTTACTTCTCCCTGAGCGAGGAAATTTGGAAGAAAGAAAAGGAGCGTTCCGCCAAAAAGGAAGAATTTGAGCACCTGCGAAAGGATATCGGTTCTTTCAATGAAGAAGCTGGCGAGCGCATCATTCAGGACATTGCCAACATGGAGGTAAAAAAGCAGGAGGCCGAAACTCGTCGCACAAAAACGCAAGTTCTATTGGAACAAGACCAAGAAAAGCTTGCCCGGCTGGAAGAAAAACTTGCGGAACTCAGCCAGTTGGACAAAGAGGGCGCTTTGTGCCAGAAAAAATTGGAAAATACCATTGCGTTGGAAAAAATCTTCAGTGTGTATCGGAATCGTCTTCTGGAAGAAAAGCGTGCTTTCGTGGAAAAGTATGCCACCGAAGTTTTCTTACAAATCACCAACGCACCCCAAAAGTATAAAGGCATTAAGATTGCAAGCGACTATAGTCTTTTGCTTGAACTTACAAATGGCGAAACCTATCAGATCGAGCCTGGCCGCACGCTGAACCCTTCAACCGGTCAGTCTAAGGTGATCAGCCTTTCTTATATTGCCGGATTGAATCGCTCCTCCGATTTTGCAGCACCGGTTATCATTGATAACCCTCTTGGACTGTTTTCGGATGAACATCGTGCTGCAATTACTCGTTTCTTGCCGCATATGGGCAAGCAGGTGATTTTTATGGTCTCCACCGGTGATCTGACTGAGAAGTATCAAAACGAGCTGAAGCCGTATGTCAAAACCGTCTATAAGTTGGAAAACCACAGTGATCAGACCTGGCCCAAGACGGTGATTGCAAGCAAGGAGGTATATTGAAAATGGCGGAACAAGAGCTTTTTTTCATAAAACCTACTGCCAAAGTTCAGGCATCCTCGGAAAGTCGCGGCTTCTACGATGAAATCGTAAATGGAAAAGGGATTTTTTCCACAAAATATCAGTTATATACGTTTGCTATCATGGTGGCCCTGTTGCGCAATGCAACTCCTGTCCCCATAAGTAAAACTGTAGATATTTGCGCAGTAGATAACGTGGACAAAGATAATTTTGCAGTTGCAAAGGGGTTGGTTGCTCACGTTTGCCTTGAGATCAACAACGGCAGTGACCTTTTGAAACGCATGAATGAATACGCAAATGCCGGTATTGCAATTCTACGCACTGACTACGAAAACAATGACGAGGACTTCGATCCGAGTGAATACCTCGAATAAAAAAACAAGGGCTACGGCAATACATTTGCCGTAGCCCTTGTTTTTTATACACACGGAATCAAATCTATCGAAGCGATTAAGCTTTTGGCAAATTCATAAAAAGCCCCTGTGAAATCCTCTTCAAAATACCTATCAAGACATTCTTTGGCTTCTTCTTCTGAGTTGATTTGATCTAAGTTTGGAAACTTTGTAAATAGCTCAGCCCCCTTCAGTATCGATACCAGGACTTAATTAAAGAACCAATAGTAGATTTAATTATTAAATTTCTACTGTTTATTAATGGCAGAACAAATCCAAAGGAATGGCGATTTATAGAAGAAGCATTGGCAGATTTGTGGAACATTGGTAATGCACATAAAGAATCCGCGTACGATGAAATGCAACAGAAGCTAAATGTGTTTGCAAACATTATAAAGGAAAAAATCTGTCATGAAATTGATGATAAGCAATGGCACGATATTATAAAAGAAATCCTTGAGTTTTTTGGCGTTGACAACATAAAAGCAAAATTTCAGGCCTATAAACGAGGAAATTATTTTGATGATTTAATCAATCAGTTTGAAAAACTCTTTTTTAATGAATATACGACTTCAAATATGGAATGGAATCTAGCGATTAGGAGTTTTAATGGGGAATGTTCGATTCCTATTATGACGATTCATAAAAGTAAAGGCCTAGAATATTCGGCTGTATATTTTATTGGATTAGAGGATTCGGCATTTTGGAATTTCAAAAAACAACCAGAAGAAGATAGGTGTGCTTTCTTTGTTGCACTTTCAAGAGCAAAAGAATCTATATGTTTTACATTTTGTAGAAGAAGAGCTAACATGAAGTACCAATTGCAAAAACATGATACAATAAACGAATTTTTTTCGTTGCTTGAAAATTCGGAAAATGTTAAAGTGTTGGATATTCACGAAGCATAATGGTTTCACTGATATATGGTTATGATTTAGAAAATCAACCTGTTTGCAGTTCATAATTTGAAAGCTGAATTTGGAGGTGACTCGTGAAATCACAATGTTATTATTTTATGCGAGCATAATGCTAATACGTCATGCGCATTTATTCCGGAAGAGTCGATTGGCTCTGCTGAAACAAAAAATTGCTTTAAACAGGTATTTGGGGAAAATTCGCGATGATAGAATATGATACAAATCTATACCGTAAACTGTATGCTCAAATGACTCCAGTGGATTTTGAAATTTGTTGTGTAGAAGCAATCAAGGCATATGCTCAAAAAGAAAATGTCACAGATTTTACGGTTTTACATAATCAAAAACTAAAAACTGTTGACGGCACATATCAAATTGATATTTTGTGCCAGTTCACTATGATTGGTATGTCTTTTAAAGTTCTAGTAGAATGTAAAAGATACAAACATACTGTAGAAAGAAAAGTGGTTGCCGAAATGGATGCAAAACTTCGCAGTCTTGGTGCACAAAAGGGATTGATTATAGCCACTAGCGGATTTCAATCTGGCGCAGTTCATTATGCGGAAGAACATAATATAGCACTTGCGCAAATAGTTGATGCACAAATTCAATATATAAGGAATTCTGTTTCAAGGCAGCCGCGAGAGGTGCTGCGATTTGAACTAGAAATGAGACAGCAACTTCCAAAATACACAGTTCTTTTATGGGACTGCAAGCATGACTACCCATGGGAACGGATTTACCTGACTACACAAATGGTGTGTGAAGCCTGTGAAAAGGCAAAGACATATGTTTTGGGACAATCCAATAATTCGCAACAGGGATAACATACTACCTAAACGTGATGGTGATTTCTTGCTGGAGTGATTATCGTTGATATTTTGAAAAAAATTCGGACTTGATATTATGTGTAATACTAAAAATCATCAATAAAAGAAGAAAATTGTTCTGCTTCAGCATGATGACGTCAAAAAAGGGGCTGTTGCACATGTGACAGCCCCTCTTTTATTCGTAGAATCGAAAAATAAAAAGCATGTTTTTGTGAAAATAAAAGCATGTGCAACAGATTTCCTTGAAAATCAGAAATTTTCAATGGATTTGTGGTGCATATGCTTTTCCCTATTGTTCGATTATATGTCCAATTCTTAGGGGTGATTCTGGACTTTAATCCAAAACGATGTGCAACAGCCCCTTTTTGAGTATTTTATAGTATAGATGTACAGTAGTAGTTAACTGATAGTCAAAATTGTGTGGTGTGAAAGCAAAATACTTTAGAAAAGAAAAGATTACGATTTCAGTCGGTACTTTCTTGCCCTGCTACTTCCTTCGGCAACAATTACTCCGCTAGCAACCAATTCTGTCAGATACATCTTTGTGCGGGAGACTTGCAGACCGATGGCATCGGCAATTTGGGTACTGCTGGCTTCCGGTGTGTCGGTCAAATATTGAAGAATGTCGTTCTTTCGCTTCTCTGAGATAGAACTAGACTTTCCGCCGCTTTTTGCCGCCACTTTTTTATCGCCGCTTTTTGCCGCCACTTTTTGCCGTCGCTTTATTGGCGGCAAGCGGCAACAACAGCGTTGTGCGATCTGGATTAAAGCTTTCTACAATTTCCGGCTCCTGCCAGCCCTGCTTTTGCCAGACGGTACGGATGCTCGGCAAACCGCTGCCCGCGCGCTCACCGACATTGATCAGGTTGAACATCTTAATGAGTGACTCATTTCGCGGGTCAGATACGCCGCCGACAAGGGCCTCCTGCACATTGATGCGGAAAGCTCCGGGGTTGGCAATGCGAATCTTATCCGGCCATTTTTGAATCACCAGACCGCGTCGGTCATAGTAGTCAGCATGGATCAAGGCGTTGGCCAAAGCCTCGCGCAAAGCCTTGTGCAGAGGGGTGTCGTCAATGCGATCTGTACCCTCCAGTTTAAAAGGCACTTTAATATCCTGCGCGATTCGGTTGTATACACGGAAGTAGAAATCGCAAATATTACCACTCCAATCGCCGGAACTGGAGGCTATACGATCTGTCCACCGTTCATCTTCTGTAGCCGAACGGTCATGCTCTTGATAATCCAGAAAATAATGTGGGAACTCGCGTACAATTTCGTATTCATGGCCGAACATAAGCAATCCGGCAGCAGTGGGGCGCAGCTTGCCATCTGCGTCTCGTGCCATAGCACCGATGCGGTGCAGAAAATCCTCCACAGCAATTCTGACCATACATGGCCGGGTCGGAGATTATCCATGCGCTGGCGATAGCGGCGAATGGTGTCCGTATCAAGGCAGTCTATCGTCATAGTATCCATGACGCGGGCGTCCTGCGAAATATCCGCCTGATCCCGCATCATGGCGCGCACTTCATCCTTGGTGCAGCGGTAATCACCCTCGCCATTTCGGCGATACGTTCCCGAAAAAGGATCAACGCCTGTGTAGACCGGCTTATCGTGGCGGTCAGCGCGGGGCACTTCGATAACAACAATCTGGTTGCCGCCGCTTTCTACAATTTGTACCTTTCGCTCAGAAAAAATATTTACATTGACGATGGAATGATTATTGACGCTGTTCCAAAAGTCAGAAACAAGTTTTTCGGGAGAGGCGAGTTGCACACTGGAAAAACTCTTGTCTGCATTTTCTACAACGCCAAGCAGAATATAACCGCCGAAAGTATTGGCAAAAGCGGAGTATGTCTCCCAGATGCTATGGGGTAAACCGCCTTGTGCCTTTTTGGCTTCAAGGCGGTTGTTTTCTTTGTATTTACTCAATTGGGATAAATCTAGCATAACATCTATCTCCCGAATATGTTATTTACAATTAAGCTAAACCCATTATAGTGCATAGAGCGCGTAAAGGTCAATGAAATCGCATTATGCCAGAATAGAATTTTTGATGCCAATATTGTTGGATTTGCTGTTTCCCATATAAGCAGTTTCTATACAGAACATCAATTCGTGACATAGTAACAACCTTATACAATATTAAGCTTGGATGTAGTTGATTATAGCATAGAGGTCGATAAAAAGTGAGTTGGAAAATGTGTAAAAAACGACGTGAGACTACGTTCCGTAAAGCTGGGCAAGAAGATAAAAATAAACGATGAAACGACGCATTTTGGAAGGCTATACAGGATAGTGCAGTTACTTATAGGCATTCAGTCGGAAAACTGCGACAGGACGGTATAGACTGGCGTTGAAACGCGAATTTTGTTGGTTATGCACATTTACCGCCAAAACAAGAAAAAGCCCGTTGGTGGTTATCACAACAGGCTTTTTCGGCATTTTGAGGGGAGACTGCACAGTAGTGGTCAAATGGTGGTCAATAACCCCACCCATAGTCACATATTCTCTGCCAAAAAGGTCTTGTGGCTGAAGTGGGCCGCTAAAGTCATAATCCACCTGCTCGTATAATCCAATTGTTATAAGACTTAAAACGAGTTATCATCTCTGAATTGCGATGCGCGGGTATTAGCTGGAATATAACTCCATTTCCAATTAAAACAGCTTTTCGCATGGCGCGCCTTTATTATCCACCACAAAAATGATTGGTGATTTAGGTGATTGCGTTGAATTTGGACAGTTAAAATTTTCCGTATACGGTGATTTCGCTTTTATTTAGCGGTGACAAATGTAAATCGGCATTTTCTAAATCAGTAGATTCACCGATATGCTTATAGCTTTCACGATCGATATAAAATATTTGTGGCCTCCCGTTACAGTAACTACCCAAAAGGATAAAATCCAAATCAGGAGATGCAGAAACTTTACTTGCAAATTGAACTGTTTCAAAATAGTACAATTCTTCATGCTCTTTTGACATTCCATGATTATACACAATCGGAGAATACTGATTCTCAATAAAGAAACCCACAACAATTGGTTTGTCGAAAAAGTCTCTCCCTTTGTTTCGAATAGCTTCCTTATAGGCAGGAATTTTGTTATAGTGAGAATCAAATGTCATGTCAAAATTTGCCTGCCAATTTGCCAGTGAAATAGGATAGTCTCCTTTATCTACATGAAATTCGTTGCCGATTGGTGTGGAAGAAATGCGATGGTCGAGCAACCGCTCCTCTTTTATACCCTTCATACCTTTACGGGAGCATACGGATGCATCAAATTCAAAATGTTCGATGATAATAATTTTGTCTTTTAGGATTGCATACATATCCGGGCGGTCAAAAGATTTCAACTGATGTAATACTTGCGACAAATCATCTTCTGACATTGCATAATAGCCCCAATTTATGGCAGTGGGATTTTTGCATAGATAATCCCGCATAAGATGTGTACATTCATCCATTTGCAAGCTCCCTGTTGTAACCCATCAGTTGTTAAGCAATAGCGCATAGCAACTCTGAATTTTTTAATGTTCATTATATTTATCGAGCGCTGCAATCGCTTTTTGTGCGATAATCAAACAATATGAACCAGTGCGTTTCTCAATAACTAGAAACACGAATGATAGCTTTTATCGCCCTTTATTCGGCATACATGTCAGACAGGGTTCAAACCTCTTGAAAAACCATCTCATCAAACAGAACCTTCAAAAAATCATCCACGCCGCCTGCAGCCTGAATTGTGGCAATCATTAAATCATCCGGGTCAACACAGGCAAAATCAATGACATATCCCGCATGGTGGGCAAGCTGCGAAAGAAAAACACGCTGGGTTCTGCCGTTGCCCTCCCGGAATGGGTGAAGCTCATTCGTTCGCTCGTAAAAGTCTACTATGGCAGAAATGAAGTGCGCTCTGTCTAAGCCTACAAGAAAATTCTGCTTTTTTAATCTGGCAAAGATGGCTTTCGCTGTGCTTTCAATTTGCGCAGCGGGGCAAAACTGCGTGCCTTTCTTTGAAATATCCACAGTGCGCGGCTTGCCCGCCCATTCGTATAAATCTTCAAACAAAAAGCGATGAATCGCACAGTAATGCGCAAAATCGAAACTTTCTGCTAAAGGTTTTTCTTCCCATAAAGCAGCCTTAGCCGGAACGATCGTACCTTCCACGGCATCCAAGTCGGACTGATTTTGAATGCCAAGTATATTTATTAACACCACAGTGCCCGGATAGCACCCATCCTGCAAAGAATCCACTGCATAGTTTGCCATAGCATTTTACCCTCGCTGCGTCCTGCGCCGTGCCAGAATTTCAGCAGCCAAGGTGCGGGCATCTACTTTGCCGTCCATCAGGCGGCGGCAGTCGGCACGGGTCTGTTCGGTGACTTCATACCCCTCGATGTGCGAAGAAGCCAAAGCATTTTCCAATGCCTGTTCACGAGTAATGGGTGCCATATACAAAACCGCCTTTCGCTTTTTCATCAATTATATACGATAAGGCAACCAAATGCAATTTTTCTTGCAAAACTTCTTACCGCTTATTCCATAACCACCTGTATCAGCTTATCGTAGCTGTCCACCACATCGTAGACGACGCTGTCGTTGCTGATGGCGGCAAAGTGGGCTTTGGCGCATTGGGTCTTTATCCCTGATACCTTATTCTTTCTACCAGCGTTTCCTTTTTCAGATTACTGCTTAAAACGCAGGAAAGTACAATCTGCAACAGACCGACCAAAAAAATCATAATAAAAATTGGTACGATTGGAACATGATAGATATTCATTCCAAATATTCCATTATGTTTTGCATAGGAAAAAAGTGCATAGCCGAGCGGCAGACCAATGATCAAAGCTACGCATATGGTACCAACCGTAAAAATCAGTCCCTGTAACTGCAGGCATAAATTTAATTGTTTATTTGTCATACCCACAGCCTGTAATACACCATATTCCTGCTTCTTCGTGGTGATATTGATGATCATGGTGTTTGCCAGATTCATAAACCCAATGAGACCGACAATTGCCATGAACAGATAGCAGCCAAGCTTCATCATACGGCTTGCGTATTCTGCAGATTGTAACTGTGCATGATAGGTATCCATTTTTATATGCGAAGTATTAGAAATCAAAGTATTCAGACTCTGTTCCACAGATGCAACATCTTTTTTATCACAGTCCACCCACAGATAGCCATAGGCTGTTCCTCTCGGATTCATGGAACGGTATACACCTTCCGGAATGACAAGATAAGTGTCCGCACTTACAAAAGATCCTGCAATCTTTCCCTGATAGGTATAGGTTCCACTTCCATTCTCAAAGTCAAATGCAATGGATTCACCCGGAGCATATCCATCTTGTTCCATCCACGTTGACCAGCCAAAGAAAATATCACCATTCTTTACCGCCTGATCATAGTCCATAGAGCCAATATCCCCTTCTTGGCGCATAAAATCAAAATCCTTTTTACTCACAATATCAGCCGGAAATCTTGTTCCGTTCAGATTTACAGAGACAATCTCTCTCGTCATGACATCTGTCACTCCCGGAATGCTTTTGATTTCTTCAATCATTGAATCATTCAATGGATTATCCGTCAGAATCGTATCCAGATTATTCTCCGGATAGGCTTCATCATAATTCTGGGAATAATCCAGCTGCAACTCAAATTGTCCATGGTTGATTGCAATCCGCGCCTCGTGCTCCGTGTCAATATTCCCAACATAATTAGAGATAATTACAAACAATACACAGGAAAGCCCCATGGTAAGAATCGTAGCAATGGTTCTTTTCGGATTGCCTGTCACATTTGCCATTGCCATGGAGAAAACGGTGACATCTTTTCTGCCTTTTCGGCTGCCCTGTTTTTGCGTTTTGGAGCCGTCAAGATACCGTGTCGCTTCGATGGGTGAAATCCGGGAAACAATTTTCATGGGTTTGCGCAGAGCCAAAACGACCGTAAGAAACGATACAAAAATGCAGATGAGCATAATTGTCAGTGAAAACAGAGGCACCTGATGGTTCTTGATTCCGGGCGATACCAGATTTCCCTGTTCCACCAGCCAGTTGAAGCTGACTTTTGCAATCAGGAAACCAAACAGCAGCCCCAGCGGTATCGAAGGAACCGCCAGAAGAATGCCCTCACGAAAGATCAACTGCTTCATCTGCTTTCTGGTTGCACCCAGCGCCTTGATTTTTCCGTACTCCTGAACCTTCTGGGCGATCCCGACCTGGAAGATATTATAAATGACCACAACGGAAAACAGCACGATTCCGAGGATCAGGGTTCCACAAACCACAATCATTTCATAGCTCGGCTGCAATACCCACTGCAGGTAGAGGTCATTGATGATCACGTTTTTCTGGTCAATGCCGCAAAAATCCGCGATTTCTTTTATAACAGGCGTAACATTATTCATAGATACATTTGCAGAATCGCTCAAGGTAAAATAGATATTATATTGCCTGTCACCCTCCGCAACACGCTCATTATAAAAATCCTGCGAACCGAATACAACATAGGAAGCCTCGATGGTATATTCATCCCGGTCATATAAAATCCCGCTGACAGTAAATTCCACCGGTGCGTATTCCGACTGCATGCCGGAACGGTACTCCAATGTTACGGTGTCTCCGACCTTTACATCATGGTATCCCAATGCATCAAAGAAAGCGCGTCCTGCGGCAATTTCCGGCGCCTTTTCCGGATAGGTACCTTCCTTCAACACATATTCCTGATTATAGGGAAGCATTTTCCTGACCGTTTCATCCGTACTGACAAAGCCGCCATTTTCATTTCCTTTCAGGATGCCCTCCGTACACATGATGCCGATATCAGATATCTCAGCTCTGCGTTCCACTTCTTTTAATTGCGTACCATCTGCGGCGATAAACAGGCCGTAGTTGCTTCCGTATGAGCTTGCCGCCTGACTTTTCTGTAAATGAATTACCCCATTTCCCACAGTACTGATGATA
>OBLF01001088.1_pt1 | contig 24079 bp, 13 predicted proteins | sample 1519231 | NCBI WGS metagenome assembly OBLF01 (sample SAMEA2602895, study PRJEB22501) | metagenome | reverse complement strand
GCGTGTTTATCCGCTTAGACTTGTGTACCGGATTACGCATGGGGGAGTTGCTGGCACTAAAGTGGGAGGACATCGACTTTTCCACCGCGCAGCTTCATGTCAGGCGCACGATTAACCGCCTTGCCAAGTACGAAGCCCACGACGGCGAAAACAAAACTGAAATCGTATTCGGTACACCCAAAACGAAAAACTCTCGCCGCACGATTCCGCTGACCCGCACAATGGCAGACGAGCTTGCCCGCTGGAAACAACAGCAAGCGCAGGATAAGATTCGGGCAGGGGATAAGTACACCGACTATGGCTTCATCGTCACCAACGAGTTTGGACACTACTTTGAGCAGAAAACCTTCAAGGATTACTACAACCGATTGTTGAAAGATGCTGACATCGGGCACTTTACCTTCCACGCCCTGCGCCACACCTTCGCCACCCGTGCGCTGGAGCGCGGCATGGACTACAAGACCCTGTCAGCCATCCTCGGTCACTACTCGGTAGCGTTCACAATGGACACCTATGTCCACAGCATGGACGAACATAAGCGGCACGAAATGGACAAGATGGATGACATGTTCGGGATGCAGTACAGTATCTCTGTGGAGAACCAGCCTTATCCGGTGCTTTGCACACTATCCCCGGACGGCTGCACTGCCCATGTGCCGGACTTCCCCAAAATCACCGCACAAGCGCCAACACTAGACGCCGCCCTGCTGGAGGTCAAACAGCAAATCCAAAAAGCCCTACACCAATATAAGAACCCACCCATTCCCACCAAACAAGACCAAATCGTAGTGCCAACCAACAGCGTGCTGGTACTCGTCAAAGCGAGCTGACTACACTGACCGCTCCTATTTTTACCTGCCAACTTCGCAAATTTTATCCACAAAAAGCGCCCGGACGGTTGAAAAATTCAGCCGTCCGGGCGCTTTTCAGAGCAGACCCTCAGATTTTCTATGAGCTTTGCTATTTTATTACAGCAGGATCCTCAGGCTGACGCTGTGCTGCTGTTCGCCGTTGACATGGTATGGTGCCTCCACATCGGTACCCCAGCTGTCAATGCCGCCGACGCCGCGCGCTGCGCCCAGCACGGTAACGCAGGTGCGCCCGGTTTCGGGCAGCTCACAGGGGTGCTGCGCAGCCTCGATCTGCTGCGCCGTGTTGGGCAGCGCGCTGAAGGCAAACGCCTCGCCGGTGGATTCCAACGTCAGGGTCTTGCCGTCAGCCAACTGCAGGTTTACCTGCTGGGTATCCATGTGCAAACCGCAATCCTGCGGCACCAGCGCCGGTTCAATGTGCGGGGGTTCCTCGTGGCAGCCGAACACCCCGCCCTTGCAGCGGTCGGGGTAGGTTTCGCCTGAAAGCCCCGTCCAACGGGTGCGCACAACGGGAGCAGCCGTTTCAAACTTGATGCCGAAGCAGGGCAGCTCCGGTGCGCCGGGTACGCCGTGGTAAACGGCATCCAGCCGCAGCGCACCCTGTGCTTCGACCGTGTAGATCATCTCGACCTGCGCGCCCGGTACGCCGGGCACACCAAAACGGTACTGCACCCGCACACACTGCGCGGATTTTTCCTGCACGGTAAAGCCCATTCTCTGCACAAAGACGTCGGCACCCATCCAGACGGCGGCGCGCTGCGGGAAACTGCAGCCGCGGTCGTTGTCGGTAGAGGCTCGCCAGAATGCCGGGCGCGGGGCGCGCCACAGCCACTCGGCGCCGTTTTTGCGCAGCGAAACGGGACCCTGCTCGGAAATGGAGAACAGCACTTCAAAGCCGCTGCCCTTTACGCCTATGTTGCCGTCGCCCTCGGTGACGGTCAGGGGCCGGGTTGGGCGCTTTTGCCATGCGGCGGCCAGTGCGGCGGCACTGCGCTCGGCTGCCAGCTTATTGTGCGCATCGTGCACAGCGCGGCGTTCTGGGGTGTCGTACCAGTAGCGGACCTCCTGCATGGCAGGCTTTTCGGTGCCGTCCGCATAGACGATGCCGTTGCCGCTGAAGTTGTAATCGGTCGTGCGCTCGTTAAAATCTCCGCCGTAGCCCAGTACGCGGCGGCCCATTGCATCGGTATGCCAGAGCGCCTGATCCATGTAGTCCCAGATGAAGCCGCCCTGATACTTTTCGTACCGGTCGATCAGCGCAATGTAGCTTTCCATCCCGCCGAGCGAGTTGCCCATGTCGTGCATATACTCGCAGAGGATAAACGGCTTCTTGGGGTCGGCGTCCAGATATTCCCTGATGGAGGCGGGGCTGGCGTACATCCGGCTTTCCATATCGCTGATGTCGTCAAACGCACGGCACTGGAACACGCCCTCGTAATGCACAAGGCGGCCGGGATCATTTTCCCGGAAAAACGCCGCCATCGCGCGGATATCCTCGCCGGCATAGCTCTCGTTGCCGCAGGACCAGATCAGCACTGCCGTGTGGTTTTTGTCGCGCTCAAACATGCTGCGCGCGCGATCGACCACGCAGTCCCGCCATTCGGGCAGGCTGCCGGGGACATTCCAGCTCGGCTCCACCACGCCCAGCTTCTGCCAGCTGCCGTGGCTTTCAAGGTTGGTCTCGTCTATCATATAGATGCCGTTTTTATCGCAGAGGTCATACCACCGGCTCTGGTTGGGGTAGTGGCAGGTACGCACAGCGTTGATGTTGTTGCGCTTAAAGACGGCCATCGCGGCGTGCATATCACTCTCGTCAATGGCGCGGCCCTTCTCGGGATTCCACTCATGGCGGTTGACACCGTTGAAGATGATGCGGCTGCCGTTTAAGCACATGATGCCGTCCTTCATCTCAAAGCGGCGGAAGCCGATGTCGTAGGGCAAGACCTCCTGCACGGCACCGTCGGCGTCATACAGGGTCAGCAAGGCATGGTACAGCACCGGTGTCTCATGGCTCCACGGGTGGATGGCGCTCAGCTCGATGGTGCTGCCGTCAATGTCCTCATCAAAGAGGGCGAACTCCTCGCCGTCGGTCAGGCGCAGGTGTACCCGCGCGCCGTCCGTCTCGCCGTCCAGCTTGACGATGGGGGTCAGAAGGCCGGTGGTGTTGCCCTCGGCCAGCTCCGCCTTGAGCCAGATATCACGGATATGCACCTTGGGCTTGGCGTAGAGATAGACCGAGCGGAACAGCCCCGAGAAGCGGAAAAAGTCCTGATCCTCCAGCCAGGAGGCGCTGCTGTGCTTGTACACCTCGACGCACAGGCGGTTGCCAGTCTGCCTGATATACGGTGTCAGGTCAAATTCCGAGGGGGTAAAGCTGTCCTCGGCGTAGCCGACGAAGTGGCCGTTGCACCAGACATACAGTGCCTGCTCGGCACCCTGAAAACTGACGCAGACGCGCTGCCCGCGCAGCCCCTCGTCCAAGTCAAACTCCCGCAGATAGCTGCCGACAGGAGTGTTGTCCCAGTCGATCTGCGGCGGGCGCAGATAGCTGCGGCCGTCCCACGGGTAGAGGGTGTTGGTGTACTGGATCTGCCCGTAGCCCTGCAGCTCGATATGCCCGGGCACGCAGATTGTGCCGAAAGCAGAGAGATCCGCGTCCTCGCGGTAGAAATCCGCCGGGCGGGCGGCGGGGCAGGCGCTGTAGGCAAAGCGCCAGCTGCCGTCCAGACTTTGGCGCAGCGAGCTGCCGCCCAGTCGTATCTCCGCCTCGCTGCGGTAGCAAACATGGTCTGAGTGTGCATCCAGCCGGTTCACGGCAAAGACGGTCGGGTCGGTCAGCCATTTCAGTTCGGGTGTCATAGTGTCATCCTCTTTTATCGGTCATTGGGCTGCTTTTTTGCCCAGCGGTCACGGAAATAGTGCGCCGCCAGCTTGGGGGTGCGCTCACGGGTGAACAGACCCTTGCGGTTGCAGCTGCCGACACGCATCGGGCCCTGCTGGGTCGAGAAGTCTGCAAAGTTCCACGGCCATTCGCCCACAACAAAGGCGTAGCTGTCCAGACATGCGTTGATGGCCTTGTAGTATTCGACCTGAAATTCCTCGGTGAACATCTCGGGGGCAACGCCGTGCAGGCCCGCGACCGTATCCGCGCCGTACTCGGACAGGATCAGCGGCTTGTCGATCCCCTTCCAGAAGTCCAGCTCCTGCCGGAACGCGTAGGACGCATTGTCGAGATCGCCGCTTAAATTATACCAGCCGTAGTAGCGGTTGATGCAGACGACATCCATCGTGCGGGTCGTGATGTCCTTGGTGTAGTCGTTCTGGCAGCAGACCATCGTGACGGGGCGGCCCTGCGGGTCCTGCGCGTGGGCCTGCTCATACAGCGGGCGCCAGTAATCGCGGGCACTCTCGGGGAAATGCTCGGTGTCCGGTTCGTTGCCAAGGCTCCACAGCACCACGCAGGGATGGTTTTTGTCGCGGTCGATCATGGCCTTCAGCACGGCGCTGTGGTAGTTTTTCAGCGGGAAGGTCTTGTACGGGTCGCACGCCGCACCCGCGCCGATGCCGACAGCCGGCGTCTCATCAATAACCACAATGCCCAGCCGGTCGCAGAGGTCGTAGACCTCCTCGGCGTAGGGGTAATGGCTCATCCGCAGGCAGTTGGCGTTGAGCCACTCATAAAGCTTGAGATCGGTCACGGTCACGCAGGCGTCATACCCGCGGCCGCGGAAGAAAGAATCCTCATGCTTGCAGGGGCCTTTGAAATAAAACGGCTCGCCGTTGATCAGGAACTGATGCCCGCGCACCTCGACACTGCGGAAGCCGAACGGCTGGCGGTATTCATCGGTGCCGAACCGCACCAGCGCTGTGTACAGGTAGGGCGTGCCGGGGCGGGGCTGCCACAGGCGGGCGTTTTTGACCTGCAGCGTACCCGCAGCACCGTCCGCATCGGCAACAGCGCGGCCGTTGGCGTCCAGCACGGTCAGCTGCACATTGCCCTCACCCACTGTGTCCACGGTGTAGTGCAGCTTGCCGTCAGCACCGGCCACCAGCGTGATGTCGCGGATATAAGCCGCCGGGGTCGTGTACAGGCGGACGGGGCGGGTGATGCCCGCATAGTTGAAGAAGTCGAAGTTCGGCAGGTTGACACCCTGCATCTGCTGGCGGGCCTTGCCGGCCTCGACTGCCGGGATACCGGCATTGTCGGAGCCGAAGAAGGCAGTGCCGCCCTCATTGCCGACCGGCAGCGTGCCGTGGCCGATCCGGTTATCGACCTCGACCTCAAGGGTCACGGTGTCGCCGGGCTTGGCCAGCGCCGTGATATCGGCCTCAAAGGGCAGGAAACCGCCGCGATGGGTGACGATCTCCTGACCGTTGAGCCGCACAACGGCATTGTGGGTCACGGCATCAAACCGCAGCACACGGCGCGCGCCCTCGGGCACGGTGAAGGTGGTGCGGTAGTAGGCCATGCCGTAGTGGCGGCGGAACTCAGGGTCGGGGCTCTGGTCGTTGTAGGACGCAGGCACCGCGATGGGCTGCCATGGCTCATTGGCATTGAAACGGAAATCCCACACGCCGGAAAGATCCCGGACGCTGCGGACAGCATTGGTTTGCGGATACATAGTAAAACCCTCTCTCTATGATACAAAAAGCAGCGATGATTCGCCTTTTGCAAAAGCTTTATGATGGTCCCTGCACGGCAGCGGCCCAAGCTTTTAGTTATGCCGGCTTTCCACCCGGGTGTTCAGCACTGCGGTGCCGATGGGTATCTCATACCGCACGGCGGGGATGACCGTGTTGGGGTCGTACAGATTCGTGTTGGGGGCGGCGTTGATCACGACCCCCTGCCCTGCTGCGCCTTTTACCACGCAGCGGCAGGCGGCGTTTTTCGCCTCGGCCTCACTGCCGGCCGCCGACTGTGCAAAGCCGGCGGCGAACTTCGGCACGGCAAAGCCGCAGTCGTAGGCCGTGCAGGCGATGTTGCTCTCGACCGTATGGGTGCGGGTGTGCCCCCACGCGGTGGGGACCAGCTCGGTCGTGACCTTGATGCCCGGGAAGGGCCGCCACTCGCTCAGCAGCCGATCCCCCAAAAGGACAAACTTGTCGCTGTGCCGCCGTACAAAGGTCCAGCCGTCTATGACAAAGGCCAGCATGCTGTCGGGCGCGGTCTGCTCCAGCTGCACATAGCTGCGGCTGGCCGAAAAACCGAACCGCGTGCTGTAGACGAACTTGCCGTACTTTTCGGTAAATTGGCCGTGGTCGCCCTTTTCATAATTTGCCGGGGAATAGGCGTTCAACTGGCCGTCCGGCAGGCGCTGCAGCAGCAGGTCGGCGCTTGGCTGGGGGATCACGCCGGGACGGGTCAGTTCCTCCGGCAGGGGGGCTGCCTCGCAGGCCCAGAACGGATGATCGTCGGGCAAAGCGAGCAGCAAAAAGACCTTGAGGCCCCAGTACGGGCTGCCGGGGGCGTTGTACTGCTCGGCCATGTACATCTGCGGGTAGCCGTAGCCGATCGTCAGCACACCGTCCCGGTCAAAGATGGGCCGGGCCAGCCACCACGCCAGATTGCGGACGATGATGCCCTTCATGACGGGCAGGGGCAGCGGCTCCAGCCCCGCCCAGATGCAGGCGGCGTAGAACGCGCTCTGCCCGATGCGGTAGCCGAGGCTGCGGCCAAAGGGCAGCGCCGCGCCGTCCGGGTCAAACCATTGGGCGAACTGCCGGCCGAACTGCACGGCGCGCTCACGGTAGAGCGCTGCGCGGGCGGGGTCGCGCCGGGCGGCAAACACGCTGTACAGCACCGTGTAATACTGTATGGCCCAAGGGTTATAGTAGTCCTTCTGCGGCTTGACTTCGGCCGGCCCGTCGGAGTACCAGCCGTCCCCGACATACCACTTGTCCACCTCGGCCATGTCGGCGGCGGCCTGCTGCATACTGCAGGGCATACCCACGGAATCCAGCGCCAGATTGACCAGCACCCGGAAGAGCAGCCAGTTGCAGCCGGGCAGGTCGTGATGATTGATCGTGTCGAGCCACTTGCCCAGCTTTGCCTTTTCGGTGTCCGTCAGCGGGTTCCAGACACTCTCGGGTGTCTCCAGTATAGCGCAGGCCAGCGCCGCCATCTCGACAAAAAGCTGGTCGTAATCGTTGGGGTCGCCCCAGTATTCGGGGCTGTCTGGGTCGGTGCCGTTGACAAGCCCCCTCTGGTAGATCGGCAGGAACGCATCGGCCCTGCCGCCGCCCGCCCAGAGCGGTGCCAGCGCCCACAGCGGGCGGGAGAAAGCCTCCATCCCGATGGTGCGCTGCGGGTAGGTGGCGCCGGTATCGCCCAGATGCAGCAGCGCCCCGCCCGGGGAATAGAGCGGCAGAAGGGGGCTGAGAAACCGCATTGCAAGGGCGGTGAAGTCTTGTTTTGTCTGTAAGTTCATAGGATCACCTCTTGTAGAGGCCGGCACACCCGGCCCCTATGTCACCAGTAAAGGGTCCAATCCTTCGTCAGCCGGGTCAGACCTTCCATGTAGAAGTAATCGCCCCAGCTCACGCACTCGTCCACGCCCTCCGGCGTGCAGGTGTTGTAGGGGCTCTTTTTGCTGTAGGTGCCGTGGCGCACAAGGCCGATGCCCTGCGGCCCCTGCCTGACGGCATAATGCTCGGCCACGCTGCCCAGCATCTGGGCCGCCAGCAGCGTGTACTCCGCAGCCTGATCGGGGTTGGCGTACTTGGCCGCCTCCAGCAGGCCGCAGGCCACGATGGATGCCGAGGAGGAGTCCCGCGGCTCGGTGTCGCCCTCGGTAAAGGTCATATCCCAGTAAGGGATCAGATCCTCGGGCAGGCGGTCAAGGTAATAGGACAGCACCCGGCGGAAGGCCTCCAGATACTCCGGGCGCTTGGTATAGCGGTAGCTGATGGCCGTGCCGTATACGCCCCACGCCTGCCCGCGCGCCCAGCAGCTGTCATCCTTGTAGCCCTGACAGGTCGCGCCGCGCACCGGCGCGCCGGTCACGGGGTCCATAAAGAAGGTGTGGTAGGTCGAGCCGTCCGGCCGGATGGAGTTGGCCAGACAGGTCGTGACATGGCGGTGCGCCAGCTCGGCATAATGGGCATCGCCCGTGGTCTCGCTGGCCCAGTAGAGCAGCGGCACATTGAGCAGGCAGTCAATGATATAGCGGTAGTTGTCTTTAGCGCCCAGCGGACCCCATGCCTGAAAGAAGCTGCCCTTCTCCTGAAAGCGGGTGCAGAGCTGGTCAGCGGCCAGAATGGCGGCGCGGCGGCCCTTTTCGCTGCCGGTCAGCTTGTAGGCTGCCACGCAGGACGGGCTGTACAGAAAGCCCATATCGTGGTGGTCTACCTCGATCTTGTTTTCAATCCGGTACAGAAAGCTGTCCACCAGCGTCAGCGCGGTATTTTTGAACGCCGCATCACCGGTGCGCTCATAGCTGAGCCAGACCTCGCCCGGCCAGAAGCCGCAGGTCCACTGGTTGTTCTCGCATTGGGGATAGATGTCATGAACACTGGAATGGTTCTGGCAATGGTCTGTATACAGCGGCAGATTCTGCCGCACAAGAGCCACGGCGGTATCCAGCGCCTGTTCGGCCTGAGACTTCGTCAGGATTTTATTGGGGAATGTTTTCATGGGAAACCTCTTTTTTCTTAGAGAATAGATAAAAGATAATAGATAATAAATAAGGTGGAGTTTTCGCCTTGGGCGAAAACAAAATGCGGGGCTCGCGGTTTTGTTTTTTTGCGTGGAGCGCAGCGGAACGCGCCACCATAATTTTTATCTTTTATCTTAAAAAAAGGGGCGCAGGGCTTTCCGCCTTGCGCCCCGTACAAATGGGTAGTGTATCAGCCCTTCAGGCCGCTGGATGCAACGCCCTGCACGAAATATTTCTGCAGGGAGAGGAACACGATCAGCACCGGGATCAGCGCAATGACCGAGGCCGCCATGATCAGGCCGTACTCTGCGGAATACTGGCTGATGAACATGCGCAGGCCGATTTGGATGGTTTTCAGCTCCGTCTTGGTCAGGTAGATCAGGGGGCCGAGGAAGTCGTTCCATGTGTTCACAAAGGTGAAGATGACCAGCGTGGACACAGCCGGCAGCGACAGCGGCAGCATGATGCGGGCGTAGATGCCGTACTCCGACAGGCCGTCGATACGCGCGGCCTCGCACAGCTCGGTGGGGACGCCCTCATAGAACTGCTTCATCATAAAGACGCCGAACGCGCTGAACGCCTGCAAACAGATGATGGCAAGGTGGGTGTTGTTCAGATGCCAGGAACGCATCATCATGAACTGGGGCACCATGTAGGCCTGCCAGGGCACCGCGATGGTTGCGATATAGCCGAGGAACAGCACATTCTTGCCCTTGAAGTTCAGCTTGGCGAACGCATAGGCGGCAAACGAGGAGGTCAGCACCTGCAAAATCGTGACCACAATGGTCAGGAAGGCGGTGTTTTTGATAAAGGTCAGCAGGGGGATCTTGGTCCAAATATCCACATAGTTCTGCGGGCGCGGGTTGGAGGGAATCCACTCAATGGGGAAGGTGAAAACATCCTTATTCAGCTTAAAGGATGCAGACAGCATCCACAGGAACGGGATGAGCATCAGTGCCGCCACAATGATAAGCAGCGCGTAGATCAGCACGCGGCTGACGATATGCTGCGCCTTCATCGAGCCGGTCTTTTCTTTTACAGCGGTAGTAGCCATGGTGTATCCTCCTTTCCTTAGTCGTTGTTGGACGAGCCCTTGAACTGAATGATGGTGACAAACAGCACCAGTACAAACAGCACCATCGAGACGGCGCTTGCATAGCCGTACTTGGGTGTGTTGACAAAGGCAACATTATAAATGTAGTAGACAAGGGTCATCGTGGCATTGCCCGGGCCGCCCTGAGTGATCATATACATCTGGTCATACACCTTGAAGGAGGCGATGGTCAGCATGATGATGACAAAGAAGGTCGTGGGCTTGAGCTGCGGCAGCGTGACATTCCAGAAGATCTGCCACTTGTTGGCGCCGTCCAGCTCAGCAGCCTCCTCCAGCTCGGGGTTCGTGCCCTGCAGACCGGCAAGGTAGATGACCATGTAGTAGCCCATGTTCTTCCATACGCTGAAGAGGATGACCGTCAGCATAGCGGTGTCCTTGCCGGCGGCCCACTTGGGCAGGTTCTCCACGCCGAGGCCCGCAAGGATCTGGTTGACCGGGCCCATCGAGGGGCTGAAGATCATGTTCCAGACGGCCGCGACCGCGACCAGCGAGGCAACATACGGGAAGAACGAGACCGTGCGGAAGAAGTTGCGGCACTTGACCTTCTGGTTCAGCAGCATGGCCAGACCAAGGCTGCAGACCAGCGTCAGCGGCACGGTGCCGACGGCGTAGACCAGCGTATTGACGAACGCCGCCTTGAAGGTCTTATCACTGAGCAGCGCGACAAAGTTGCTGATGCCGGTGAACTCTACCGGATGAACACCATCCCAGTTGCAGAAGGAAAGCGCGATGGCGAAGATCATGGGCACCAGCGTAAAGACGCAGAAGCCGATGAAGTTCGGTGCGATGAAGCTGTAGGCGATCAGGCTGTCCCGCGTGGATTTTTTCATGCCGCGCTTTGGGTTCACCTGTACAGCCTGTGTGGTTTCGGCCATGGATCATACCTCCTCGGGGGTTAGCTGCATAAGAGAAGGGGCAGGCGCGCCCGCCCGCCCCTTTACGAAGAAGAAGGAAAACTTATGAAAAAGTTGGAAGATTGCAAATGTTTCTTGCAGGGGCCGTGATTACTCAAATCAGCCCAGCAGTGCCTGAACCTGCTCGTTCATGTTGGCGATGCCCTCGTCGATGGTCTCGCTCTCGGTCATGATGGCGTCATGCTCGGTGTTCAGGATGGTCTCGATCTCGGAGGCCTTGTCGGACAGCGGCATCTCAAGGTAGATGGCGGTGGTGTTCAGTGCCTCGAGGGAGTTCTCGTCAGAGGGGAAGCCCTCGGTGGAGGAGATGATCTTGTTGGTCTCGTCGCTGGCAACGGCGGGGAAGGTGCCGACTGCGGCAACGGCCTTGGCGCCTTCCTCAGAAGCGCACCAGTTCACGAAGTCAAGCGCAGCCTCTTTCTTCTCGGAGTTGGCGTTGACGGCCAGGCTGGTCACAGTGCCCAGCGTGGAGCCGGCAGGTGCGCCGTCCGGATGAGGATACTTGACGATGCCGAAGTTGACGGGCTGGACACCGTTGGCGGAAGCCTCGGCGTTGTACTTCTGCAGGGTAGCGATGAACCAGGAGCCCATGTTGCACATAGCGGCCTGACCGTTCTCAAACGCGCCGGAGTAGTGCAGGTTGGCGGTCTTCTGCTCGCCGTAGTTGGGGATGACGCCGTCAGTCTGCTCGGCCATGACCTGCTCGTAGTAGGGCTTCAGGAAGTCGTAGTTGCCGTCAATGACGGTGTTCTTGCCGTCCAGAATGCCGAACAGCGTCGTGGTGGAGCGCCAGGTGTGGTAGATGTTGCCGTAGATGCCGGTCTTTTCGTAGACCTCGCGGATCTTGGCGTCAAAGTCGGCCATCGTCATATCGTTGGTGGGGTACTCGATGCCGGCCTGATCGAAGATGTCCTTGTTGTAGTAGACGACCCAGAAGTCAGAGCGGAACGGAACAGCGTAGTAGTTGCCGTCCTCGGCGGTCAGCTGATCGAGAACGCCGTTGAACTTGCTCTCATCGGTGGTCAGCTTGCCGCTCAGCGGCTCCAGCATACCGAGGTTGATCAGGTTGGAGTAGCCGGGGATGTCCTTGATGGAGAGGACATCCAGCTCGCCGTTGCCGCCGGCCAGCTGGGTGGCCAGCTGGGTCATGTAATCGGTGGAGCCAAGGTCGGTCATCTCGATGGTGACGCCGGGGTGGCTGGCCATGTAGCCGTCTGCCAGCGCTGCCCAGTAGGCGGTGGAGTCCTTGTCCCACAGCGCCCAGTTCAGGGTGACGCTGTCGCCGGAGGCCGTGCTCTCTGCGGTGGCCTCGGTGGAAGATGCCGTGCTTGCAGGGGTGGAGTCCGTGGTGGAAGCGGAGCTGCCGCCGCAGGCTGCCAGGCTCAGGGCCATGGTGCCGGCCAGCCCAAGGGCTGCGAATCTTTGCATTTTACGCATACTAATTTCTCCTCCTAAAAAGAAATCGTTACTTGCGGGAAGGCTTTCTGCAGAGGGCCTGTCCCTTTCGTTGTCATTATCATACACCCGCTGCCCGCCGAAAGCGATGGTATATTTTTGGTTACTTTTGCAATATTTACGGCAGTTCCGCAAAGGAGACCGCCAAAACATGTAATATTTCAAGAAACCTGCAATATTCATCTTTCTTACAGTTATAGACAAGCAAATACGCGCTATTTTGTCATATTTGTACAGTTTTATTCTTGACAGCAGCCTGTCTGATAGGGTATATATGTATATACAGGACCATTCAAAAAGCTGCTTCTCACCTTATTATACTATACAAGGAGCCTTTATGGGCAAATTCAACCTGCATCGGGGCAGCCTGCAGCTGCGGGTGCTGACGCTGACCCTGCTGTTCACGCTGGGCGTGTCGATCGTCATCACAGTCAGCAACATGCACCAGCTCAACGCTGAGTGGGAGCGTACCACCCTGCTGAATGCCGAGTATGCCCTGCAGACTGCAGCCGCCGCCATCTACCGCGACCTTGACGAGGTGGACGATCTGGCAAGCTGGTGCGCCTACAATCCGTCAATGCGCACCTACCTGCTGACCGATTCCGCCGGCAACAATCAGGCGCTTTCGATGTACCCGATGATCTCAGCCAAATACAACTCCATGCGCACGCTGCCGTATATCCAGCGGTTCATGCTCATCAACGCCGCCGGGCGGCCGATGATGTTCGGCACGGCTGCCACCAATGTCGTGGCGCTGACCCCGGAGCTGCTGCAGACGATCCCCGGCTACAACGAGGCCAGCTACGGCTGGGCGTATATCACCCGCGACCCGTTGGCGCTGACCACTCAGGCGGCGCAGACGATCCCGATCTGCCGCGCCCTGACCCTGCCCGGCACCGACCGCACAGCGCATGTCTGCATCTTTGTTTCCCCTTCCGTCATCACGGCGCCGCTGCGCGGCTTTACCCTGTCAGAGGGCGGGAAGCTGCTGTGGGAGATGGGCGAGCATATCTACACCGTGCAGAACAACACCCTGACCGAGCTTGACACCGACCGTACTTATTATAAGGACACCCGCCCCTTTGACGCCGAGACCCTCGACAGCCTGACCGAGGTATACGAGCGCGGCAGCGGCGTCAACACCCAGCTTATCGTGCGGTATCCCATCGGGGTGCATGATCTCTACCTGATCGAGGTCCTGCCCAACGGACCGCTGCAGCGGCAGATTCCCTATCTGTCGGCCTCACTCATATTCAGTCTGGCGGCCATTCTGGCGCTGGGCAGTGCGCTGGCATTTCTTCTGCACAGGATGATCGCCCGCCCGATCACGGCGCTGCAAAGCCGGATCGAGGCGGTCGGCAGCGGCGATTTTTCCGCTGACCCGGCCATTGAGTGGGACAACGAGCTGGGCGACATCGGCCGCGGCATCAATAAAATGTCGGGCAACATCACCGCCCTGATGGACCGCCGCCTTGAGGACGAAAAGCAAAAGCAGGACCTTGAATACCGGATGCTGCAAAACCAGATCAACCCGCATTTCATCTACAATACCCTCAACAGCATCAAGTGGATGGCTACCATCCAGCATGCGCCCGGCATTGCCGAGATGGTCACGGCGCTCTCCCGCCTGCTGAAAAGCGTTTCCAAGGGCAATGAGCGGCTTGTGCCGCTGTATGAGGAGTTTGCCCTGCTCAACGACTATTTCACGATCCAGCAGTACCGCTACGGCGGCACGATCACCCTTGATGTCAGCTATATCGAGGACGAAAACCTTACCCACAGCTGCCTGATCCCCCGCTTTACGCTGCAGCCGCTGGTCGAGAACGCCATCTTCCACGGCATTGAGCCGAAGGGCAGCGCCGGTGAGGTGACCCTGCGGGTCGAGCGGGACGCTGCAAACGGCGATGTGCTGATCCTCCTGAGCGATGACGGTGTGGGCATGACCCCTGCGCAGGCCGCCAAAGCCCTGCAGGAGCCCGGCCCCGAGGAGGCCGCCGCCAAATACCGCCATGTGGGCATCTGGAATGTTCACCGCCGGCTGCAATACAGCTTCGGCGATGCCTACGGCCTGCGCATCGAGAGTGAACCGGGCGTAGGCACGACCGTAACGGTGCGGCTGCCGGACGCCAAAAAGGCCTCCCCCGCAGGGGAAGCCGTCCGCAAAGCAGACTGATGCAGCCCGGCTTTGCCGCGTCTGCCCGCCCATGGGTTTATACCCCTGCCTCTCCCCAACAGGAAGGCATCCCCCAAAATGAGGTGTTACCGTGACAAAAATTTTCTTGGTCGATGATGAGCCGCTGGTCCTCATCGGTATGCAGGGCATGCTGAATTGGGCCGAGCTTGGCTACACCGTGGTCGGCACCGCCCGCAACGGGGCCGAGGCCCTCAAGGCCATCGGAGAGACCTACCCCGACATCGTTGTTTCCGACATCCGTATGCCGGTCATGGATGGTTTTACGCTGGCGGAGAGCTGCCACAAGGACGGCTCTGCCCTGCCGGTATTCATCATGCTGACCAGCTATGAGGAATTTGACTATGTAAAGCGCAGCATGCGGCTGGGCGTGGTGGACTACCTTGTCAAGATCGACCTGACTGCCGAGAGCCTGACCGCCGCGCTGGACAAGGCCCGCGCCGCTGTGGAGAAGGAGCGGCGGCTGCAGGGCCCCGCTGCCCCCGCCGGGGGGGGGGGCGGGGGGGGGGGGGTGGGTGGGGGGGGGGGTGGGTGGGGGGTTGTGGGGGGGGGGGGGGGGGGGGGGGGAGGGGGGGGGGGGGTGGGGGGGGTGGGGGGGGGGGGGCGGGGGGGGAGGGGGGGGGGGCGGGGGGGGAGGGGGGGGGGGGGGGGGGGCCCCCCCCCCCCCCCGCCGTGAGCATGGACAGCTACCGCGACCGGCTGTTTTTGCAGCTGTACGGCGGTCTGCTGACCGACCGCGCCGCCTTTGACCGCCAGTGTGCCGAGCTGGGGCTGGACTTCCACGCCCCGCAGTATGTCGTGGCGCTGGGCAGCATCCGCACCCCGGAGCTTTCGACCGAGCAGCTGCTCACCCTGAGCACCGGCGTCACCCGCATGGCGGCTGAAACGCTGCCCAAATACCGTCCCTGCCGCGTGATCGGCATGGATCTGCAGCATTTTTCGGCGCTGCTGCCCCTGCAGGAGGGCGAGGACCCCGAGACCGCGCTGACCCCCGCCCTGCAGGCCACCGGGCAGATCCTTTACAACTATTTCAGCTCCCAGATCTACTGGGCCGTGGGCCGCGCGGTGCCGGACATTCTGCAGATCTCCCAAAGCCGGCAGGATGCACTGGCCGCCCAGCAGCTGCTGCGCAGCGAGTCTCCCCTTGCCTTTTACCATGAGAAGCCCAACACCCCGCTGGATCACCGCGCACAGGTCGTGGCGCAGGTGCAGCAGTACATCCGGGCACATCTGGCCGAAAAGCTGACCCTCAACGATGTAGCTGCGGTGTTCAACTTCAGCCCCAACTACCTGAGCCAGCTTTTTGCACAAAACAGTGAGCGCGGCTTTGTGGAGTATGTCACCACCGCCCGCATCGCCGCCGCCAAGGAGCTGATGGCCGCCACCGACCTGAAGATCTATGAGGTCAGCAGCCGGGTAGGCTTTGACAGCGCCTTCTATTTCAGCAAGGTGTTCAAAAAGCTGGAGGGAGCCAGCCCCCGCGAATATATCCAGAGAATGAAGGGATCGTATGTTGATGCAAAGGATGACGCCGCGCTTTGACGCGATGCGCCCCACGCTTTACCCGCCTTACCGCGACCGCGCGGCGTGGCAGGCCCTGCCGGGCGCTGCGCGCTGGCAGGCGGCGGGACAGGCCGCCCTGCGCGATGCCGCCGCAGTGCCGCAGCTGCCGCTCTCGCTGTGGCTGCAATTTACCCAAAACGGAGACCGCGCCCGATGGGAACACGCCTATTTTGCCCGCCGCCGCACCCTCTGTGCGCTGGCAATGGCCGAGGCCGTGACCGGGGACGGCAGCTATCTGCCCGCTATCGCCGATGCCGCATGGGCGATCTGCGAGGAAAGCGCGTGGCAGCTGCCCGCCCACAACAGCTATATCCGCGACACGCCCCAGCTGCCGCTGCCCGATGTAACGCGGCCGATCGTGGACCTGTTTGCCGCCGAGACCGGCGCACTGCTGGCCACTGTGTACGGCCTGCTGGGTGCCGCCCTTGACGAATACGCGCCCGGGCTGGCGGCACGGCTGCAGCATGAGGTCGAGCGCCGCATCCTGACGCCTTACCGTACCGAGCATTTCTGGTGGATGGGCCGCGATGACGAGCCGATGTGCAACTGGACACCGTGGTGTACCCAGAATGTCCTGCTGGCCGCCGCGCAGTGCGCCCCGGTTGAGGCGCTGCCCGCCTATGTCGGGCAGGCCGCCTACAGCCTTGACTGCTTTTTGAAGGATTACGGCCCGGACGGCTGCTGCAGCGAGGGCGCACAGTACTACCGCCACGCCGCGCTGACGATGTTCAACGCGCTGGACCTCTTGTGCAAAATCGCCCCCGGCGTCTTTGACGACATCTGGGCTGAGCCGAAGATCAAAAACATGGCCGAGTACATTGTCAACATGCACATTGCCGGGCCGTACTACCTGAATTTTGCTGACTGCAGCCCGCTGGCCGGGGCCCGCGGCGTGCGGGAGTACCTGTTCGGCAAGCGGGTCGGCAGCCTGCCGCTGATGACGCTGGCCGCCCACGACTGGGCTGAAACGCTGCGCACCCCTGACCCCGACCGACTGCACCACCCCGATGACAGCGAGGGCATCAACCTGTTTTACCATCTTCAGACCGCACTGGCCGAGCAGGAGGTGACTGCCTTTGCCCTGCGCGCATCCCCTGCCGCGCCGGGGGATGTCTGGTATCCGAGCGTCGGTATTCTCGTCTGCCGCCGCGGCGCTTATGCACTGGGCGCCAAGGCGGGCAGCAACGCCGACAGCCACAACCACAACGATGTGGGCAGCGTGACGCTGTATAAAAACGGGGCACCGCTCCTGATCGATGTGGGTGTGGAGACCTACAGCAAAAAGACCTTCAGCCCGCAGCGGTATGAGATCTGGACGATGCAGTCCGGCTGGCACAACCTGCCGGAATTTGACCCCGACGGTGCGGCGTATCAGCAGCAGCCCGGTGCGGCCTTTGCCGCTGCCGGGGTCGCCGTGGCCGACACATTGGACAGCATCGCAATGGACCTTGCCCCTGCCTACGGCGCCGTGCCGGGGTTGGGGTACTACCGCCGCGCCGTGCGCCTGACTGCCGATGGGCTGACCCTGTGCGATGAGACCGACTACCCCGGCGAGGTCGCCTTGACGCTGATGAGCGTTGAAAAGCCCGCCGCAGACGGCAGCACCGTGCAGTTCGGCACCTTAGCGGCCGCCCGTGCGGATGGGGCTGTGCGCATCGTGACCGAGGCGGTAGCCGTCACCGATGCCCGGCTGCGTCAGGCCTGGCCGGACACCCTCTACCGCACCCGCCTGTATTTCACCGGGCAGCTTGCCCTTACCGTTTTCTGAAAGGATGATACCCATGGAGCTTTTGAAGTTAAAGATCCTTGACGCCGAGGGCCAGACCCTCATGACCGCGCCCGGTGCGGAGCAGGTCAGCCTTGTGTACATGAACGCCTACAAGCCGGGGGACCGCGTGGCACTGGAGATCGGCACACCCGGGCAGTATATCGTGATCCAGTTTGAGGACACGATGGCCCCGGCGCTCGTCTATGTCGTCAAGCGGGAGATCAACTTCCACATTCCGTTCGGCGAGCAGGCCATCACCTACAGCCCCAAAAGCTTTTCCGGGTGCTGCCACATCATCCGCGCCCGCTTTGCCACCGAGGCGGAGATCAAGGCGCGGCGCAACCTTGCGTTCAACCCCTATGACGAACACGGTGATACCGGCTTCTTCCCCCATGCGTCCGCCAATGTGGAGACCCGCGGCGAGGCCGTGTTTGCCGCCCGCAACGCCGTGGACGGCGTGTATGAGAATGACGCCCACGGCACCTGGCCGTACCAGAGCTGGGGCATTAACCGCGACCCCAATGCCGCGCTGACGCTGGATTTCGGCCGCGCCGTGATCGTGGACGAGCTGCGCCTGACGCTGCGCGCGGATTTCCCGCACGACAGCTACTGGACGCAGGCGACCGTGGCGTTTGATGACGGCAGCCGCGAGGTTTTGCAGCTGACCAAGACCGCCGCCCCGCAGACCTTTGCGATCACCCCGCGCACCGCAAAAAGCCTGAAGCTGTTTGAGCTGAAAAAGGCCGAGGACCCGTCCCCGTTCCCCGCGCTGACCCAGCTTGAGGCATGGGGCACCGAGGCACCGTAACCCCCGCCAAGCCGCAAAAAGCCGCACACACCTCGCAGTGTGTGCGGCTTTTTGTCATAGCAGCAACAAATCCCCGCCCGTTTCCGGGCGGGGACTGTGCAAACACGATCTTATATCGTCAGAGGCTCAGCGCGTTTCGTGCTTTTTCTTTTTCAGCAGGGCCAGCAGGCCGACCGCTGCCAGACTGACCAGTGCAATGCCTGCGACCGGGAGCAGCGGGAAGCTGTCCGAGGTCTGGGGAATCAGCCCGCTCTTGGCAGGCACCGCAGCCTTGTTATCGGCTGCGCCTGCAGGCTTGGCGGTACCGCTTGCAGCAGCGGCGGTGCCGCCCGCATTGCCTGCTGCGGTATTGCTGCTGTTGCCGGCATTCGTGTTGCTGCCGGTGTTGCTACCGGTGCTGCCGCCGGGGGTCGTGCCGGTGCTGCCGGTGCCCGGCGTCACCACCGGTCCGGAGGCAGGCTTGGCCTTCCAGCCGATGGCAAAGGGAGAGAAGGAGCCTACATGCACCTTGAGCTTGCCGTTCGCAGCGTCCAGCTCCGGGTCTTTCAGCAGCTCAACCTCACCGGCATGGTCGCGGGTGCAGAGCATGTGCGCCACTTCAATATCGAACTGGCTGAAATTCTCTGCGGTCACACCATCGGGCAGGTCGAACCAGACATCCATGCCCCCTGCAGGGAAGCTGTTTTCCTCGGCTTCGATCAGGCTACCGTCACCGAAATCCAGCATCAGCTTCACATCGTAGATGCTCACCTTGCAGCCGCTGATCTCATCGGAGAGCTGCTTTACCAGCTCTTTCTCAATTTTTTCGGTTGTAGTAAACGCTGTATTTTGCAGTGCCTCCGGCACGCTGGTCAGGCCCTTCGTCACAACGACCTTCGTCTCGGCGGGCTGACGCTGCACGCCCAGCCAGCTGATGACAGGTGCCTGGCTGCCGGTGGCGGTCACCGTGTAGTAAACGGTTTTTTGACCGTCCAACTTGAACACAGCCTTGTTGAGGATATCCCCGCTGCTGCCGTTCAGGTTCAGGGTCGCGGTCTCGCTCAGGGCGTTGCCCTCGGCATCGGTGACCACGGCGGTCATCGGGCGGTTCTGGCCCCACCATTCATGGTGGGCGCTCGTCAGGATGTAGCTGCCTGCAGGCAGGGTCAGGGCGTAGGTCAGGGTCTCGCCCGCTTTATTTTCGCGGCCGTAGATGCCGGTCGCGGTCTTGTCAGCGGTGGAGCTGTAGCCCTTGGTACCGGCATCCGTATCGACAAGACCCCAGTCATTATCGGCGGTCTTGCGCTGGTCAAAGGCTTCATTCAGCAGCTTGCTGCCCAGAGCCTTTTTGTACAGCGTATAGCTCTCGGTCGTGCCGCCGCTGACGGCTGCCGGATCACCGGCCACACTGTCGATGAATACCACGGTATCGCCGGGGATAACTTCGCCGATCTTGACACTGACAGTCAGCTTCTCGCCCAGCGGGTTGACGGCCCCTTTGACGGTGCCCTGGATCTCGGCCGCACCGTAGGCATTGGCATTCAGTGCGTTCATATCCACATTCCAATCCACAGGCAGGGTCGCGGTGGTGCCGTCCGTCTTTTTGACCTCGACCGCGGCGGGCAGGCTGCCGATGCCGCTGCCGGTGACATAGCTTTCCAGCGCAGGCAGCTTGGTCAGCACCTCGGTAACTGCACCCTCGGCGGCAGGCAGGCGGTTGCCGATGGTGTTCAGCGCGTCCACCTTGAGCGTGCCGGATTTCAGCACAACCTTGACAGTGTGCTTGCCGGCGGCAAGGTCGGACAGAATGTACGCCTCACCGCGGGTGTGGGCGGCCTTGGTGGCGGCGTTTTCAACCTTCATCACGCCGTCCACATAGACATCGATCACAGCGGAGCCGTTGTTGCTGCCCATGATGGCAAAGCCGCTGCCGTCCACCGCAAAGGTGAACGCCGCACCGGCGGTGCTGGCCTCAGACATCGTGCGGTACCAGTTGTCAGCGCTGCCGCCGCCCGGGTTGTTGATGGCCCATGCACCCTCATAGACAACGCCATCGTCCTGACCATCGATCATGGCAGTGGCGTAGGGAATGCCGCCCTTGACGGTCCTGATTTCCAGATTGTCCGCATAGACCTGCGTCCAGTTGGAGCTGATCTTCACACGGCCGGAGAGCATCGGATTTGCATCGGTGTAGCTGGTGACAAGCGTGCCGTTGATATAGGCATAGACGGTGTCGCCCAAGCCGATGAGCTTTACATTGTACTTGCCAGCATCATCCTTGGCAACACTGCCGCTGGCCACAGCGGAGCCGATGCGGAACAGCTTCCAGCTGCCCGCGCCGTTGAGCTCCAGCGTGTAGCCGCTGTTGTTCCAGTTCATGCCGGTCTGCGCACGGATGGTCAGCCGCTCATACCGGTTGGCATCGGCGTTGGGCAGCTCCATATCCACCGAAGCGCTGTAGTCCATCCAGCGCCAGTCCCCCACGATGGTAGCCGGGTCACCGCCGTTCCACTGGGTCACGCCGGCGGCGTTCTCCTGCTTTAAGCGGCCGTTCTCCACGATCCATGCGCCGTGGGTGTCCAGCATGTAGCGGGGCTCATTGCCGCGGTCCACGATGTAGTTGAGTTCCTCCTCCTTATAGTCGAAGTTATCGGCGTAGAGGTAGTCATCGGCCGTATCAGCCTTCTTGCCGGTCGCATCGGTGTCCAGCACCGCGCGGGTCGCAGTCTGGATGTAATCGCCGCTGCCGTCCTCAGTGGGGAAGCGCTCCGGCTCAGTATCCAGCGTAGTGGCGGTCACAACACTGTAGGCCGGTACGGTCACATAGGCGATGCCGCCCTCGATCTTGGCGTCCTCGCCCTTCTGCATATAGCTGTCGGTCGCGGTCGTCCAGATGTGCAGGGCCTCGGCCTTCAGCGCCATGTCGGACAGCTTGACGGCAAAGGTCTTTTCGTTGCGGGTGTTGTTGACGAACACCGTGGAGAAGTTCTGCTTGTCGGGTGCTGCCAGCGTCATATAGCTGGCGTTTCCGTCAATGCCTGCGGTGGCATGCTCGTTCGAGCTGGCACCGAAGGACGCAAAGGTAGCGCCCGGCAGCACGCGCCAGATACCGGCGGTGTTGCTTGCATTCTCCCAGCCGGTCTTGGCAAACTTGGTGATATGGCCCAGCATGTAAAGCACAGGGTCATAGTGGATATAGCCGCTCCACGGGTCGCGGGCGGAGAGCAGCTCCTTATGGCCGTACTGGATGCCCTCGTAGAAGGCGCCGATGGCCGGCTGGAACATGTACATCGTCCGGCGGGAGCCGACAAAGGCGTTGGGGAAGCTGTCCAGCAGCGCCAGCGGGCTTTGGTAGCCGCCGATGGTGCCTGCACCGTACTCGGCGGTCTTGTTCTCCTGCAGCTCGGAATAACCGAAGGTCGCACAGCCCTCGCTGTACCAGATCTCCTTGTCATCCACATCGGCCATCTTGATATAGTCATCGGTGGCGTTGGTGCGGTAGTGGAAGCCGATGGCATCCACCGCGTCATACAGGTCCTTGTCACCGCGCATCATGGGTACGATCTTCAGGCCCTTGTTCTCATCCGAGGCCACGATCTTGATGCTGCGGTAGGCCTGCTTGGCCTCCTCGGTAAAATATTCCGGGAAATCCGTCTCGTTGGCAATGGCGTTGGCGAAATATTTGATGATCCCGCTGTCAGGATTGCCGGTCTCGTTCGTGTCGGGGTTGATGTAATCCACGACATAGCCGTACTTCTCGTAGGCGTCAAAGATCGTTTCCTTGTACCATTTGTAGTTGGCGGCATACCAGTCTGTGCCTTTGTAGGCGTTGACCCAGTTCGGGCAGCCCCAGCGCAGGATCGACACCTTGACATTCGGGTTGATCGTCTTGGCATCGGCGGCCATGACAAAGCCGGGCGAGCGGGAGGCATCTGCCTCCTCGTCCTCGTACCGCATGGTGCAGGCCTCGGCACCGGTAGAGTTGTTGCCGTCGTTGCCCATCTCCATCTTGATGTTGCTGAACAGCGGGTAGTCACCGCCGAACAGATAGCGCATCATGGCCCAGTAGGCGTCAGGGCTTTCGGCCTTGTAGTCAAGCAGCAGGTTGCTGGTGGAGTTGCCGTTCAGCATGCCGAGCCCCTTATAGGTCCAGCCGTTGACATTCTGGGCGGCCTGCTCGACCTCCGCACCGGTGACGGTGACAACGCCGTCCACCGCGACAACCGCATCGGCCGCCGCCTTGCGGGCGGCAGTCTCGACCTTGGCGGCCTCGGCGTCCGCCGCACCGGTCACGACCAGCTCGTCATACAGGCCGGTGCGCATAAAGCCGGTGCCGAAGGTGGCGCCCACGGCGCCCACGATGCCGGACTTCTCGCTGAGCTTGAAGCCGATGCCGGTGGCAGGCAGGACCTCCTCGCCGTTCAGATAGACGGCCACCGTGCCCTCGGTGTCATTCTCGGCATAGACAAGGGCCAGGGCGTTCCATTCTCCGGCGGTCATCGCCTTGGAGAGCTTGTGCTCCGTACCGTTGTTGACCTTCAGCACAGCTGTGCCGTCCGTCTTGCAGGGCACAATGCGGAAGTTTGCACCGGCATCGCTGCCGACAAGCAGCGCCGAGGTGTTGTCATGCGCAGCATCGAATTTGACATTCGCATACAGAGTGAAGCGGCTGCGCTTGAAGAAGGCGTCCCCCTCCTGCAGGGCACCGCCGCCGTCCACAGCGGAGTTGCTGCCGCTGATCCATTCAGCGGTTACCTTGACCTGCTTGCCGGTGGACAGCGACTCCACCAGAGAAGCGCCGCTGCGCACCGCAACAAGGTCTTGATCCTCCAGCACCTTGCCGAAGTTCTCATTCTCGGAGTCCTGCACCGCAGCGCTCATCACCTCGGCAGCTTGTGCAGCGGTCTCCTCGGCCGCAGGCTCTTCCGCCGGGGCGGGGGTCTGCTCAGCCGCCGGTTCCTCAGCCGGGGCGGGGGTCTGCTCGGCCGCCGGTTCCTCAGTCGGGGCAGGGGTCTGCTCGGCCGCCGGTTCCTCAGTCGGGGCAGGGGTTTCCGTCTCGTTGGCGGACGGTGCAGGGGCCTGCTCCTGCTGCGCGATTGCTGCAGCCGGCTGTGCTTCCTCGGCAAAGACCTGTGTGGGGACCATACCGGCCAGCATACCGACGCACATTGCCGCTGCAACCAGCTGTTGGCATCTGCGCTTTGCTTTTCTCATGGTTTTTCATCCTCTCTTTAAAAATCGGGCTTTTCATGGCAGTGGGTTTCTCTTATCATAGCGCAGTTGCGCGCTTTCTCCCATGTCCGATTTTATGAGGAACCTGCAAATTTTTCCGTTTATGAAAAGCGCACACATTTTGCGCAAGACATACAATTATTGCTGTTTTTGTGTAAGAATTTCTATTGCCTTTCCCGCCTGAACCTGCGATAGTATAAGGTTACAACAAACGCCCTGCGATGGACAGTTTGTTCGGGATATCCTGTACTCTGCACCTTATCCCCGGACGGCTGCACCGCCCATGTTCCTGACTTCCCCAAAGTTACCGCACAAGCCCCCACGCTGGATGCCGCCCTGCTGGAAGTCAAGCAGCAAATCCAAAAAGCCCTGTGCCAGTACAAGAACCCGCCCATTCCCACCAAACAAGACCAAATCGTAGTGCCAACCAACAGCGTGTTGGTACTCGTCAAAGCAGGTTGACCGCTCCTATTTTTACCTGCCAACTCCGCAAAATTTATCCACAAAAAGCGCCCGGGCGGTTGAAAA
>OBLF01001087.1_pt1 | contig 24102 bp, 20 predicted proteins | sample 1519231 | NCBI WGS metagenome assembly OBLF01 (sample SAMEA2602895, study PRJEB22501) | metagenome | reverse complement strand
ATGTGCAGATTGTTAGCCGGTGAGCGTGTGGAGCTGCCTTCCTTTAACTTCAAGAGCGGAAAGCGGGAATATAAGGGCAATTTCAAACAGCTGGGAAAGGATGATATCCTGGTCATTGAAGGAATCCACGGACTGAATGAGAAGACCTCCTATGCACTTCCCGAGGAAAGCAAATACAAGATATATATCAGCGCCCTGACCAATATCAATATTGATGAACATAACCGGATTCCCACTACGGACGGCAGACTGCTGCGTCGTATGATAAGAGATGCCAGAACCAGAGGCGCAGGAGCCCGACAGACGATTGACATGTGGGGATCTGTCCGCCGGGGCGAGGAGCAGAATATTTTCCCGTTTCAGGAGGATGCGGATGCGATGTTCAATTCCGTATTGATCTATGAACTGGCGGTATTGAAGCAGTTCGCAGAGCCGCTGCTGTTCCAGATCGACAAGGGCGAACCGGAATATTACGAGGCCAAGAGACTTCTGAAGTTCCTGGAATATTTCCTGGGTGTGACCAGTGAAAGCCTTCCCAACAATTCTCTGTGCAGAGAATTTGTAGGAGGTAGCTGCTTCAACGTGTAAACTATTCAGAGTCATGCGAATCGGACATATACGTCGAATGCTCGCATTCGTAAGAATATGCCCGATTCGATATGACGAAGTAACCACATGAGCAAAAGGAAAGCCTCGAAGAGGCGATTTTGCGAATGTGGTGCTGAATAGTTTACACGGCTACCGGCGCAAACATCCCTGACAGGCGTCGAATGCTCGCATTCGTAAGAATATGCCCGATTCGATATGACGAAGTAACCACATGAGCAAAAGGAAAGCCTCGAAGAGGCGATTTTGCGAATGTGGTGCTGAATAGTTTACACGGGTATTTACACGAATCCCCCTTGACTTTTTCATAGTAGAACAGCTATAATCGAACAGGTGTAAGTAAGATAGACGATCGCGGCTGCTTTATGCAGGTGAGGAAAGTCCGGGCTTCACAGGGCAGGATGCCAGATAACGTCTGGTGGAGGTGACTCCAAGGCTAGTGCAACAGAGATATACCGCCGGCTTTATGCCGGTAAGGGTGGAAAGGCAGTGTAAGAGACTACCGTCCGGCTGGTAACAGACGGAGCCATGTAAACCCCATCCGAAGCAAGACCAAACAGAGAACAATAGACCGGCCCGGTCTGTTTTCAGGTAGGTCGCTTGATGCGGCTGGTGACAGTCGTACTAGATAGATGATCGTCATATACAGAACTCGGCTTATATTTTGCTTACACTTTTCGAGAAAAATGCGGACTGCGGGATGCGGTCCGTCTTTTATTTACAGGAAGGATATATGAGAAAAATAATCATTATTTTGTGTTGCGTTCTGGTATTTACCGGATGCGGCGCAGCACCACAACAGAATACTGTGACGGATACGGAAGTTCCTTCCGGGACAGAAGAAATCCTGCCGGATCTCTCCGGGATAGAAATGCCGGACGAGATTCCGCAGGAGCTGACGGAGACCGACCTGCGGATTATGCGATCCATCGTAAAAGTTCAGGCTGGAGATCTCTATGGAAGCGGGGTCATCTACGACGCAGACGAGGAATCTGTTCTGATCCTGACGGCGGGACATGTGCTGGATCAGAATACCGGAGAGATCCTGGTGACTTTTCCGGATGATACACAGGCCCGGGCTGCACTGCGTGCAATAGCGGTAAACAGTGATCTTGCTTTTCTGCGGGTAGATAAGACGGGACTGGATCCGGATGGAGAGTATCCAACCGTTGCTACCGACAGAGAACGTTTTGATCAGCTGGAGGTCTATGAGGATGTATGGATGTACGGCGGGGACAATACCAAACCCATTTATGCGTTTGTAGTAAATCCCTGGATCTATGTGGAAGACTTCGAACAGTATATGCTTCTCCTGCAGGGACTGCCGGAGCCCGGAATGTCGGGCGGAGGTGCCTTCACGGAGGACGGAGTATTCTTAGGGATCCTGTGCGGCGCGGATGAAGAAGGAAAAGTGGCTGTGGTTCCTTACAGTATCATTGAGAGCGAGCGGGCAGGACTTGACAATCCGTGAAATATGATAGAAAATAAAAAAGATGGGTTTTAAACCCAGATTGGAGGAAAATACAATGACGAAAATAGATGTAGTATCCGGTTTCCTGGGTGCCGGCAAGACCACCCTGATCAAAAAGTTATTAAAGGAAGCATTGGACGGCAGCAAGACCGTTCTGATCGAGAATGAGTTTGGTGAGATCGGTATCGACGGCGGATTTTTAAAAGAATCCGGTATCGAGATCAAGGAGATGAACTCCGGTTGTATCTGCTGCTCTCTGGTAGGCGATTTCGGTACTTCCCTGAAGGAAGTCATCAGCACCTATGCTCCCGAGCGAATCCTGATCGAGCCCTCCGGTGTCGGCAAGCTGTCCGATGTCCTGAAGGCTGTGGAGAATGTGGCAGGTGATCTGGATGTGGAGATCAATAGTGCAGTAGCAGTGGTAGATGCATCCAAGTGCAAGATGTATATGAAGAACTTCGGCGAATTCTTCAGCAACCAGATCGAATATGCCGGGACCATTATCTTAAGCAGAACCGATAAGGTTGACCAGGCGAAGCTGAATGCCTGCGTGGAGATGATCCGTGAGCATAATGACAAGGCAACCATCATCACCACACCGTTAGCGCAGTTGGACGGCAAGGAAGTACTAGGGACCATCGAAGGTGCTGACAAGCTGGAAGATATGATGAAGGAAATGTTAGAGCACATCCATGACGATCACGATGAGGACGAGTGCTGCGGTCACGATCATGACCACGAACATCATCATCACGACCATGATCATGATGACCATGATCACGAGTGCTGCTGCGGACATCATCACGACGATGATGAGGACGAGCACGAACATCACCACCATCATGACCATGATGAGGACGAGCATGAGCATGAGCATCGCCATCATCACGATCATGACGAAGACCATGACCATGAGCACCATCATGAACATGACGAGAACTGCACCTGCGGTTGTCATGACCATGACCACCATCATCACCATCATGCAGACGAAGTGTTCACCAGCTGGGGTATCGAGACACCCAACACTTACAGCGCAGAGGACATCGAGAAGATCCTTACCGCTCTGGACAGCGGAGAGTACGGTGCTATCCTGCGTGCTAAGGGTATGGTACCTGCTCCCGACGGAACCTGGGTATATTACGATTATGTTCCCGAAGAACATGACATCAGAAGCGGTAAGCCGGAAGTCACCGGCAAGATCTGTGTCATCGGTTCCAAACTGGACGAGGACAAGCTGGCAGAATTGTTCCGCAAGTAAGTTGGCAGGACATATTTTGTATGCAGCAGGAACAGTAGGATAAATAGAGAAAGGTATGAATTATGACAAAACCGGTCTATATCATAAATGGTTTTCTGGAGAGCGGTAAGACAGAATTTATCACATTTACATTAGGACAGCCGTATTTCCAGATCAAGGGCAGGACCCTGCTCATCCTCTGCGAAGAGGGCGAGAATGAGTACGATCCCGCACTTCTTAAAAAAAGCCGTACGGACGTGGTGCTGATCGAAGAGGAAGAGGAGTTCAATCCGAATCATCTGATCGAACTGGAGAAGCAGTATAAGCCCGCACGTATCATTATCGAGTATAACGGCATGTGGAACTTCAAGAATATGAAGCTTCCCTGGTACTGGAAAGTGGAACAGCAGATCACGACCATCGACGGCTCCACCTTCCCCATGTACTATACCAACATGAAGTCTCTGTTGGCAGAGATGATCCGTAAGTCTGAGATGATCATTTTCAACCGTTGCGACGGCATCCAGGATCTGAATGTATACAAGCGTAACATCAAGGCAGTCAATCCTGCCGCAGATGTGATCTTCGAGGACTCCAACGGTGAGATCGACGAGATCTTCGAGGAGGATCTGCCCTACGATCTGAGTCAGGATCCCATTGTACTGGACAACCAGGGCTACGGCATCTGGTATCTGGATTCCATGGATCACCTGGAGCGTTACGTGGGTAAAAATATCCAGTTCCTTGCCATGGTATTAAAGCCCGAGGAATATCCCGACGGTTATTTCGTACCGGGACGCATGGCAATGACCTGCTGTGCCGAGGATATGGCATTCTTAGGTTATGCCTGCGAGTATGCGGGCACGAAAGACCTGAAGCAGAAGGAATGGGTCAAGGTGACAGCAAAGGTTGCCAAAGAATATTTTGCAGACTATAAGGGAGAGGGCCCCGTACTTCATGCCATCAGCGTGGAGAAGGCAAAGGCTCCCAAGGATCCCGTGATCAGTTTTAATTAGAAAGGATCAGCTCTATGAAAAAGAATCCCATAAAGAGCGACCTGCGGGAGACAACAGCAGGAAAAGTGACATTTCTTTTCCTGCTGTTTTTGTATACCGGGGTCATGTTATATCTGTTCTGGATGGAATGCTATCAGGTGCCGGGATTCCAGTCAGATATGCCGGACTATGTGAATAAAGTGGCGGGCATTGCGGGGAATTATGAATTCCCCTATCCGATCCTGTTCTGGACTGCCAGACTTTCCGCATGGCTGATCGGAGCGAGGGCAGCAATGGCGGTCACCACGGCGCTTTTTAACCTGGCAGCAGTGATCATCACGAAGTACTATATGAACCGTGAGATCCGTAAAAACAGTCATTATGAAACTTTGTCACATAAAAAGCAGGTCATGACCGATATTGTGGTGACACTGCTTGTGTTTGCACTGTTTCTGCTGTCGAATCTGTATTCGCCCAAGAATACGGCATTTTTCGGCTTTGATTATGCATATCGCTGCATGGGCATTTATACACCGAATCCTTTCTGGAATGCCACTTACCTGGCAACCAGACCCTTTGCGATTATCTGCTTTTTTGAGACGGTAAAGGTATTGTCGGAATATCAGAGGGATTTTCAGTGGAAGAACTGTACGCTGTTTGCAGTCAGCCTCCTGCTGACGACCATGACCAAACCGAGCTTCACTATGGTGGTGGTGCCGCTGATCGGTCTGATCCTGCTGGTGCAGCTGATCGTAAGCCGCGGAAAAAGCTTTCGCAATACGTTTCGTCTGTGCGTGACCATGATACCCACGGGGATAGCCCTGTTATATCAGTTCTCCGGGATCTTTACCGGGACGAATGCCATGGGGGAGGAGACCGGGATCGCCATCGGTTTTGCCAAAGTATGGAGCAATTATTCTAAGAGCATTCCCTTAAGTATTATTATGGGAATGGCATTGCCTATTGGTGTTCTTTTCCTGAATCTATTGTTCGATCTGAAAAGTATAAAGGAGAACAGGTATTACTGGTTTGCATGGTTCAATTACCTTGCAGCGGCTTTGATGTTCTTAGTCTTCTATGAAAAGGGCTTCCGCATGATGCATGCGAACTTTTCCTGGGGATATATGCACGGCATGTTTTTCGTATTCCTGATGACACTGATCGTTATGGTGAAAAATATCCGGGAATGGTGGAAGAGCTGGAAAGTGATCTTCGTGATCGGAGAGATCGCGGTATTTTTCTACCATCTGGTGTGTGGTGTGAATTTCCTGATGTATGCTGTCATGGGGAATGATCTGGCCGGGTTTTAGGACAAGATACGAAAAATGCAAAAGTTACATAAGATACTATGAGAAAGGAGAGTGTTTCATGAGTATGAGCATTGTAGCCGGTCTTCTGATTCCTTTTTTGGGGACGACTGCAGGGGCAGCCTGCGTCTTTTTCCTGAAAAAACAGATTGGCGGCAACATTCAGAGAATATTTACCGGATTTGCTGCCGGTGTCATGGTGGCAGCTTCGGTGTGGTCTTTACTGATACCTGCCATGGATATGTGTGAAGAGATGGGAAAGCTTGCATTTCTTCCCGCAATGGTTGGCTTCCTGATCGGTATTGTTTTTTTGTTGTTCATCGATAGTCTGGTGCCCCATCTGCATGTGGGCAGTGAGGCTCCGGAGGGACATAAGAGCAGCCTGAACCGTACGGCTATGCTGATGTTAGCTGTGACCATTCATAATTTCCCCGAGGGTGCGGCTTGTGGTGCTATTTTTGCCGGCGTGCTGAGTGGTGACGGAACGGTTACTATGGCAGGCGCCCTGACGCTGGCTATCGGTATTGCCATTCAGAATTTCCCGGAGGGAGCTATTATCTCCCTGCCCCTTCGCAGTGAGGGGAACAAGCGGAGCAGATCCTTCGCACTGGGCGTGTTGTCCGGAGCGGTGGAACCGGTGGGCGCAATACTTGCCATTGCACTGGCAAGCATTGTGACACCGATCCTTCCGTATATGCTGGCATTTGCCGCAGGTGCCATGATCTATGTGGTCGTGGAGGAGCTCATTCCGGAAGCCAGTGAGGGAGAGCATTCCAACCTGGGAACCATTGCCTTTGCAATTGGTTTTGCGTTGATGATGATGTTGGATGTGGCACTGGGATAATGTGTACAGTGTAATATTTGCAAAAGCAAAGTGAGAACAGTAGGAAGGATGTACGGGAATGTCCGTGGAAAATGAAAAAGAAATACAACAGCTGAAAAACCGGATCCGTGAACTGGCAGATAAATCCTACAACCAGAACCAGTACACCTTTACCGGATTCTTAGGACTGGCGGAACAGGATGCCCTGTGGCAGGTGGAACGGGAAGTGAAGTTCGCAGGGATCACCTTATACGGCGGCAGGGAAGAGGCAGAGCGGAAGATCCTTCGCTTCGGCAGTGAGGCGGAGCTGGGCTATGAACAGCCCTTTCCTATCTGCTGTATCCGGATCAGACCTCTATCCGCGAAATTTGCAGACAAGCTGTCCCACAGGGATTATCTGGGGGCACTGATGAATCTTGGTATTGAACGCAGCACCATCGGCGATATTCTGCCGGGAGAGGGCGAAGCTTTTTTGTTCTGTCAGGATACCATTGCGGAATTTATCTGTGATAATCTGGAGCAGATCCGCCACACCCACGTGAAGTGTGAGGTGGTGGATGCGGCGGCAGAAGTACCGCAGGAAGAACCGGTGCGACAGGTCATTCAGGTGGCAAGCCCACGTGTTGATGCTGTCATTGCCAAGGTATATAATAAATCCAGAAGCGACTGCCTGGAGCTGTTCCGGGCGGGAAAGGTATATGTGAACGGCAGGCTGTGTGAAAATAATTCCAAGCCCCTGGAGGCGGGGGATGTGGTAAATGCCAGAGGCTACGGTAAATTCCGCATAAGCGGTGAACCCCATGCCACGAGGAAGGGGAAGCTTGCCATAGAGGCGGAGGTATATCCGTAGGGAAGTATTTCCGGAAGAACAAAAGGAGGTTAAACAGTGTATCATTATACTGCGATTCAATGGTTATTTTTCTTTTATTTTTACTGCTTTTTCGGTTGGTGTTTTGAATCCACATATGTATCCATAAAGAGCAGGAAATTAGTTAATAGGGGGTTCATGCGCGGACCGTTCCTGCCGCTGTACGGCAGCGGCGCCATCATGATGTTAGTGGTGTCCATGCCGTTCCAGGATAATCTGGTGATGGTCTACATCGCCGGATGTATCGGGGCCACGGTGTTAGAGTATGTCACAGGCGTGACCATGGAGGCATTATTTAAAGTCAGATACTGGGACTATTCCAAGAATAAGTTCAATTTCCAGGGACATATCTGCCTGGGGTCCTCGCTGGCATGGGGTGGTCTGACAATCCTGATGACGGAGGTTATCCATAAGCCCATTGAACATCTGGTATTGTCCATTCCGGACAGTATCCTCACTCCGGTGACACTGCTGCTGACGGCGCTGATCGGTGCGGATTTCGCGTTGTCCTTCAAGGCAGCCCTGGATCTGCGGGACGTACTGGAGAAGATGGAGAAGGCCAAGGAAGATATGCTTCGTATCCAGAAACGGCTGGATGTTATTATTGCTGTGACCAGTGAGGATCTGGAGAATCGTAAGGAAGGCTTCAGCGATAGCCTGGCACAGAAGAAGGAAGACTTTACTGCAAGTATTACCACCAGAGTGGAGGACCTGAAGTCCAACATTGAGGGCAAGCTGGAGAGCATCCGCACTTCCGCACAGAAATCTCCCAACCAGTATCTGGAAAGCGTGAAGAACGAGGTCGCCGAGTTGCGGCAGAAGTACACCAGAAGCGTGGCAGACAGAGAGAATGTCAGCAGCTTACGAGATTTCTTCCAGCGTGATATGATCCGTTCCAACCCTACCATGAGTTCTAAGAAATTCAAGGAAGCCCTGGAAGAATTAAAACAGCATTCGAATAAGAAAAATAAATAACAAAGTAGAAAAGCATGTCTGTGATGCCTGTTTTTTGGGGCGGAAAGGCATGCTTTTTTGCACATGGAAAATGCGAAAAAATGGAAAAACAGTATTGACAATATTGCGGGGGGGGTGAACTAAATAGCGGTAAAAATAAAATCCATAACATTATACTTAGGAGGAATGAGATAATGAAAAAGAAATTAATCATTGCCGCAGCCATTGCATTCGCAGTATTTGCAATTCCTTACGGCAGCAGTGCACTGTCTACCGTATCTGTAGCAAGTGAGAATAATACGGTGGTTACACCGACCCCTGCACCGAGCACCAAACCGGTAGAAGAGGTAAAGAATGCGGTAGATGCTATTGATGCATCCAAGATTACTGATGCGGCATCTGCAGATAATGCGGCAGTTGCTTTGATAAAGATCGGTTCTCAGGATCTGAAGGAAGCAATGAATGCAGGACAGGATACTGTTAATGATGTTGCAGCTATCGAAGCAGCATACAAAAAGGCAAAGGGAATTAAGGATACTACCCTTGCTAACTCCGGCGCTGTAAAGGCTGTAGGCATTGTTGGTGCAGCATTTGTTGCTCCTGACACAACACTGAGTGTAGAAGCACCAGCGGCTACGCCTGAGATTGCTTCTTCTACATACGCAGTAACTTCTACTCCCGTATATGTAGAAATCAGCCTGAAGGCTGGTCCTTCTTCAGTAAAATCTCTGCCTATCCCTGTAGCAGTTACCATTGAGACTCCTGCAGGTGTAGATGGTAATAAGGCAGTGATTTTCCACTTTGTAAATGGTGGACTGGAAGAAATCAAGCCTATTTACAATGCTTCCGCAAACACTTTGACCTTTACTGTAAATCACTTCTCCACTTTTGCTATTGCAGAAGCTAATAATACCGCAACAGCAGAAGGTACTGACAACGCATTTGGAAGATATCGTGACAATGTGGCAAGCGAGATCGCTAATGCCAAGGACGGTGCTACCGTCAAGATCAGCAGAGACAAGAACATCAATGCTCTGCCCAACGATATCATGCAGGCTCTGTACAAGAAGCAGACTGTAGCTCTGGAGCTGGAGTACACCTTCGAAGACAATGAGTATACGGTAAGCATCCCTGCCGGTAAGGCAGAAGACAATGCTATTGAATGGTATGGTCCTCTGTACCTGCAGATGCGTTACGGCAAATAAGTAACCGTAAGGAAATAAAATAACCGGGAAATATAAGGCACTCTTCAGTCAATGAGGGGTGCCTTGTTTTTCAGTCTGAAGGATAATGTAAGCTATGAAGAAACAGGAACAAAATACAAAAGAGACCGTGAGTATGCTGGTTTATGGGTATCTGGTGATTCTTTTTGCCGGTTTACCGCTGTATATGCAGAACAAGCTGGTGATGATCGGAAATGCAAAATATTTGTTTTTCCGGAATACTACGCTGGTGCTGGGGGCTTTTGTGGTGCTGGCTGTGCTGTGGCAGGGGATCCGGGGAGAACGGAAGACAAAACGGATGTGGAAGAAAACAGATGTGTTTATGCTGTTGTATCTGGTGTCTGCAATTTTTTCTTATGGAATCAGTCCCTGCAGGGAGGATGTCCTTTTAGGGTATCCCGGCTGGTATATGGGGCTAGTGACCCAGGGATTGTTGGTAGGGATCTATTTTGCGGTATCCCGGTATTATGACGGCAGCAGAAGTATCTGGTGGATTGCCGGGATCACGGCAGGGATTGTGACATTTATCGGACTGTTGAACCGCCTGGACATCGATGTACTGGGAACTTTCCGGGGAATGGAAAACGGAGAATGGAACCGGATCCAGCTGTTGTCCACCATCGGTAACAACAACTGGTATGCAGGCTATATCAGTGTGACGGCAGGTATCTCTCTGGCAGCTGCTTATATGGGAAAACGACAGGGCAGAGTGTTGGGGATGCTTGGAAGCTTTCTTTTTTTGGCATCGGCTATTACCTCCAATAGTACCACGGCTATAATGGCAGCCTGTGGATTAAGCCTACTTTTGTTCCTTGTTTCTCTGCGGCAGAGAAGCCGGCTGCTGAGGGCATTGGAGATTCTGATGCTTTTGCCGCTTTCGATATTTATGGTTCGATTGTTCTTGTTGTTGCATCTGACCGGACTGGTGATAGCGGGGGATGTCGAAAAGAGGCTCTTTTTTACCACGGTATGGTATATTGTATTTGGTGCGGAAGCGGTGTTGTACCTGATCCTGCGAATACGCGAAAGGCAACAGCAAAAAGATTTTCTGGAAAGCGGCAAAATATACCGGATCGTTGTTGTTGCCGGAGCGGTGATGATATGTTCGGGAGTGCTTTTGGGATGTCTTCTTGGAGGAATCGTTGGAAATGAAATGGTGTCTGAGGCTGCCGACGGGCGATTGGCTCTGTGGAAGGTCACATTACTAACCTATGGAAAAGAAGGAGCGCTATACAAATTCTTCGGCACCGGTCCCGGAAGCTATTACCATATGCTCTATCAATGGGGCAGCGATGCCATGGACTGGATCAACAAAGGTCTTTTGGACAACAACATCTATTCCAACGCCCACAACGAATGGCTCACCCTATTGGTCGAACAGGGATTCTTTGGCGTGACCGCCTACATTGGTATTTTTATCACAACCCTTACGGATCTGCGGAAAAAGATATCCCAAAGCCCGGAGTGCCTTGCTGTTTTCCTGGGACTGACCGGCTACCTGATCTGTTCCCTGTTTACTTTTCAACATGTATTATCCACACCCTTTGTCTTTGCCCTGCTGGGCATGGCAGAGGGTGTTTTATGTAAAGTCATCTTAATAAAGTCTTAAAGGTTTTTCCTGTTTTTTATTAATCGTTAATCTGTTACAATAAATTCATCAACGGGACATCTGCGGACAAAGCAGATGACCGTCAGCGTAAGGTCTCCTTGCGCAGGAAGTGTCCGGGCTGCAGCCACCGGCACAGAAATGAGGGAGAGTATGTACAATATATTGATCTGTGATGATGAGAAGGATATCGTAAACGCGTTAAAGATATACTTAAATGACACCAATTATCATTTTCTGGAGGCTTTTGACGGCGAGGAAGCCGTACATATGGTAGAGACGAATGAGGTGCATCTGGTACTGATGGATATTATGATGCCGAAGCTGGACGGCATACAGGCGATGATCAGGATCCGGGAGAAGAGTAATGTTCCGGTGATCCTGCTGACAGCCAAGGGTGAGGATTCCGACAAGGTGCTGGGACTTACGGTAGGAGCGGATGACTATATCACGAAGCCGTTTAATCCCATCGAGGTATCTGCCAGGGTGAAATCACAGCTGCGGCGTTATATGCAGCTGGGTGGCGGAAGTGTGCGGCCGGATGTGATCAGAGTCGGAGGGATTGAACTGGATGACAAGGAGAAACGGGTGACGCTGGATGGCGAGCCGGTAGCATTGACTCCTACGGAATATGATATTTTAAAGCTGCTGATGCAGAATCCGGGGCAGGTATTTTCTCCGAGAGAGATTTATTCGAAGATCTGGAATGATCTGCCACTTGGCAGCGAGAATACCGTGGCAGTCCATATCCGGCATCTGCGGGAAAAGTTAGAGATCAACCCGGCGGAACCCAGATATCTGAAGGTGGTCTGGGGACAGGGCTACAAGTGTGAGAAGCAGGGATAAGAGCAGGCAGGAGCGCGGAGCTGCTCTGGGAAGTAAGGAGACAGGAATATGGATAACAGGGAAGAAAACAGCAGGAATACAGAACAGGACAGAGTGGATAATCCGGTGGAAAATACAGTGAGTACGATGGTAGAAACAGCTTTGTCAGAGAATAAAAGGGAACGGAAAAAAAGAGAAAAAGCCGAGAAAAAAAAGAATGCGCCGGCACAGGGAAACAGTCTGTTGGGCAGCACATTGGCAAAGGTCGTGGCATTTGTTCTGATGATCGCAGCTGCAATTGTGGGGATGTTGGGACTCTATGGTACCTGCATGCTTGCAGACAGTGGAGCGTATTCCTCCGGTAAAATGATGTTTATCCATGATCAGCTGTTGTACCGGCAGGTCAATCAGGATCTGTATCGGATACGCGACTGGTATGAGAATGAGAGCTTGCAGACCATGGAAGCTTATTGCAGGCAGCGGAACATCTGGGTAAAGGTGGAGAGCTACGATCTGGATACGGATGAATTCCTGGGAGAATGGAAGAACGAGGATTATGTAGACAAGACAAATGATCTGACTTACCGGCTGGAGTCCCAGGTGCAGCATAGGAATGATAACACCTATATCAACACAGAAACTTCCTCTGCCTATGATGGCTATGAAAGTTATGGAAGCACTGAAAGCTCTGATATCATGGAGCTTGAACCATCTGTCAATACCGGGTCTGATGTGGAAAGTATAACGGCAGCGGAGCAGGAAGCCCTTTCCTCTGGTAATCTGGAGAAATATCTGGATCTGGGGGACAGCGTATCCTTAGGTGGAGAGATTTATGTGCCGGTTGAACGGGCGGAACAATATGCAAAATGGATGATCAAGGATGCCTTAAGTGAGACAGAACGGCTGCAGGAAGAGGCTGCAGAGGAAGCATTAGCAGAGCGTAACAAGCGTATTGTGGTTACCCTGACAGTGAATTCCAGCCTGCCGAAGGAAGATGAATATGCCCTGATCTATCATCAGGCAGAGCAGCTTTATGATAACCGAAATGTGATCCCCGTGGTATGCTGTGTGGGAACGATACTGGCATTATTATGCTTTATCTTCCTGTTGTGCAGTGCCGGACATAAGAATGGCAGGGAGGGTATTACCCCCAGTGCGATCCATGAGCTCCACCTGGATGTGTATACAGTGGTCGTTGTCATTGGAGCTTTTACCGGTCTGTACCTGGCTTTTGGATGGATCGGTATGAACCCAAGTATGATCAATCTGATCGTGCTGGTGGTACTGTTTGCCGCAGAGGTGATATGGTGCACCCTGTATTTCATGGAGCTGGCCATCCGCCTGAAAATGGGAAAATGGTGGCAGAATACGATCCTGTATAGAGTGTTCCGGTTCTTCGGAAGATTTTGCAAGAGAGTTTTCCGCGGTATTGTGAAATTGATCCGTGGGATTCCTATGGTATGGAGAACAGCACTTTTGTGCCTTGCAGTCTGCGTGGTAGAGTTTTTCGGTTTAATACTGTTTTATAATGATACAGATGTATTACTCTTTTTCTGGGCCATAGAGAAATTTATTCTGTGCGGTGCGATTACTTTTGTGGCATTGATGTGCAAAGAACTGCAGGAGGGCAGTGAAGCATTAGCGGACGGAGACCTGAATCATAAGCTGGATACCTCCCATATGGTATTGTCCTTCAAGGAGCACGGAGAGAATCTGAACCGCATCGGCGAGGGAATTTCCGCAGCCGTGGAGCAGAGGATGAAGAGTGAACATCTGAAGACGGAGCTGATCACGAATGTGTCCCATGACATCAAGACCCCACTGACTTCCATTATCAATTATGCGGATCTCATTGGAAAAGAAGTGTCCGGTGATGCGAAGGATACCGGAGACGGTGTCGGCACAGAGACTGCACAGGAGAGAGAACAGCATATATCGGAGTATGCCGAGGTGCTGCTGCGTCAGTCCCAGAAGCTGAAAAAGCTGCTGGATGACCTACTGGAGGCATCCAAAGCTACCACCGGCAATCTGGAGGTCCATCCGGAGGTCTGTGATGTGTCGGTACTGCTGTCACAGGCGGTGGGGGAATACGAGCAGCGCTTTTCTGAAAAAAAGCTGGAGACCATCGTAAAACAGCCGGAGGAGACCGTGAAGGTCATGGCGGATGGCAGACATCTGTGGAGGGTGTTCGACAATCTGTTAAACAATATTTACAAATATGCCCAGGCAGGAAGCCGTGTCTATCTGAATGTAGAGCATGACGGACAGAATGCGAACATCATTTTCCGGAACATGTCGGCCTACCCGCTGGAGATGTCACCGGAGGAGCTGGAAGAGCGGTTCACCAGAGGGGACAGATCCCGCCATATGGAGGGCAACGGACTGGGACTGTCCATTGCCAAGAGCCTGACGGAGCTGCAGAAGGGCGATATGGAGATTGTCACGGACGGTGACCTGTTCAAGGTAGTGATCACGCTGCCGGAGACAAAGTAAAATTGGAGAGAAAGAATGAAATATCAAAGGAACAATGAAGAAAACTGCCGGATATGAGCAGTATAAAATCCATTATTAAGTTAAGAAAACTTGGGCAAATAGGGGGTTACATCAAAGTCCTTTACAAAATTTACAAATTTGGTCAGCTGGTCAGGCACAAAGATTCCTTTCTTCCATATAATTCCAAATTTGCTGGTAATCTCCGGGGTAATAGGAATTTCTACAAAATCTCTTGGATTGGCAGCAAGAGAGGAATATAGAAAAGCACCACATTTACCACCGCGGACAAAATTGAGGACAGTGACTAACTGGCTGCAATACATATGGACATTTGGTGTAATTCCCGCAGAACGCAGTCGTGTGATTACAGTCTGTGTCTGGACAGAATCTGTATTAAATAAAATAATGGGTTCATCTTTTAACATTTCCATGGTGATTCCTTTTTCACCGGCATACCGATGGGTTCTGGAGACGCAATAGACATAACGATCTTCCATCATGACGTAACTATTGTACTTATCCAGATTATAAAAATCCATATTTGCCATTGCTACATCTAATTGCTCGTTATCTACCAGAGTGCGGGCGCGGATAGAACCATATTCCAGAAGCTGGATCGGAATATTGTACTGTTCCTGAAACTGATCCGTAACCCTTGGGAAAAATACGGTACTGATCATAGGAGGAATTCCGATCCGCAGCGGATGGCGGTTCTCTTCAATATTTGAAAAATCTGAGTAGAGTTCCTGTGTCTGTCTTAAGATATATTCTGCTTTCTGATAAAAGGCCTCTCCGTCTTTGGTGAGAGAAATTCTGTTTTTTCCATGATTAAAAAGCTTTAAATGAAATTCCTTTTCGAGGTCACGAATTGAGGTGGATATTGTGGGCTGTGAGACGTAGAGGGCATCCGCAGCTCTTGTAATACTGTGATAACGGCATACCATACAAAAATACTCCAGTTGCGTCAGAGTCATAATAGAAAACCTCCGTTCTTCGGAAAATAACTTCACGAATTCAGTATAGTTTAAAACTATGCTGACGTCAAGTATATGAAATGTACATTATACTAAAAAAGAGATATATTGTAGATACAAAGAAAACAGACACGGCCATGTCACTTTTTTACCAACAGAAGAGAGACTGGGAGGTATTTTATGAGTCCTGCAACCATTACACTAATTTTTCTGGCATTTGCCATTCTCCTGTTTGTCACAGAGAAGATTCCTTTGGGATTGACATCCATGGTCGTCTGCATCGGGCTTGTGGTTACCGGTGTCCTTAGCGTAGGTGATGCTTTTAGTGGATTTATCAACAGTAACGTGATTCTGTTTGTTGCTATGTTCATCGTGGGCGGCGCACTGTTTGAGACCGGCATGGCCAATGAGATCGGCAGTCTGGTAACAAAGTTTGCAAAAACAGAGCGAGGTCTGATCGTGGCCATCATGGTGATTGTGGGAGGCATGAGTGGATTTCTCTCCAACACCGGTACGGCAGCGGTTTTGATCCCAGTGGTCATCGGAATTGCAGCAAAATCGGGCTATAAGAGATCCAGGCTTCTAATGCCGTTGGTATTTGCCGCAGCAATGGGAGGGAATCTTTCCCTGATTGGAGCTCCCGGCAATATGATCGCACAATCTGCACTGGAACCACTGGGATTGAAATTCGGATTCTTCGAGTATGCAATTGTAGGTCTGCCTATCCTGATTGCAGGCATTCTCTTTTATGCAACCATCGGATTTAACATCTTGCCACATCATGATACCGTGGATATTGAAGATTCCATCTTTGATGAAACAAAGGATTTCAGCAAGGTTCCAAAGTGGAAAAAGGTATTGTCCTTGGTGATTCTGATCGTTACACTGATCGGTATGATCTTTGAGGAAGAGATTGGCGTAAAACTTTGTATCACAGGTTGTGTAGGCGCAATTCTGCTGATCCTTACCGGAGTTATTTCTGAAAAGGATGCTCTGAAATCCATTGATCTGAAGACCATTTTCCTGTTCGGAGGTACCTTATCTCTGGCAAAGGCACTGGAAGTTACCGGTGCAGGAGAAATGATCGCAGACAAGGTGATTGGAGCATTAGGAGCAAATCCGTCCCCGGTACTGTTTACTTTCGTGGTATTTATTCTGTGCTGTATCATGACGAACTTCATGTCAAATACTGCAACCACAGCACTCATGGCACCAATCTGTGTCTCAATTGCACAGGGGATGGGAGCAGATCCCAGAGCGGTTCTGATGGCATGTGTCATCGGAGGGTCATGTGCCTATGCAACACCCATTGGTATGCCTGCTAATACAATGGTGTTAGGTGCCGGCAATTATAAATTTATTGATTATGTAAAAGCCGGAATGCCGCTGATCGCTATTGCTACCGTAGTCAGCATGATCATACTGCCGATTGCCTTTCCATTTTACCCGTAAGGGTAAAACTATTATCCGTAAGGGTAAAATTATTATCCATAATAATATGCTAAATATTTTATATTTAAATAAATGATAATTTGGAGGAAAAAAATATGTCAAATGAAGCACAGGTAAAAAAACTGACAGATATTATGGCGCAGTTCGTAGGATTTACTGCGAAGAAGCTGCCGGATGATGTCATTGCAAAATTGCAGGAACTGAGAGACAAAGAGGATACTCCTATGACCAAGGTTATCTACGATACCATGTTCCGAAACCAGGAACTGGCTCTGAAGCTGAACCGTCCTTCCTGTCAGGATACCGGCGTATTACAGTTCTGGGTAAAATGCGGTACAAAGTTCCCTCTCATCGATAATCTGGAGGCATTGCTGAAGGATGCCGTGGTACAGGCTACGTTTGCCACTCCGTTACGTCACAATTCCGTAGAAACCTTCGATGAGTATAATACCGGTAAAAACGTAGGAAAAGGAACACCTACCGTATGGTGGGATATCGTTCCCAACTCCGATCAGTGTGAAATCTACACCTATATGGCCGGTGGCGGATGCACACTTCCCGGTAATGCCACGGTTCTGATGCCCGGTGAAGGTTATGAAGGTGTGACCAAATTCGTGTTGGATCGTATGACTACTTATGGATTAAATGCCTGCCCTCCCCTGCTGGTAGGTGTCGGCGTAGGTACTTCCGTAGAGACCGCAGCGCTGAATTCGAAGAAAGCACTGATGAGACCTGTCGGTTCCCATAATGATAATGCCAACGCAGCCAAGATGGAGAAGCTGTTGGAAGATGGTATCAATGCCATCGGTCTCGGACCTCAGGGTATGGGCGGTCACTATTCTGTCATGGGCGTCAATATTGAGAATACCGCACGTCATCCGTCCGCTATCGGTGTCGCTGTAAACGTTGGCTGCTGGAGCCACAGAAGAGGTCATATCGTATTTGATAAAGACCTGAACTTTACCGTAGATACCCACACGGGATTCGAATACAAGGAAGAGAACTAATTCAGAAGGGAGAGAACAACAATGGCAGTAGAAATAAAAGATGGTAAGAAAATTCTGGTAACACCCATATCCGCAGAGGATTTGAAAGATATTCATATCGGTGACATCGTATACCTGACAGGTGACATCACAACTTGTCGTGACGTGGCACACCGTCGTGTCGTAGAGGAAGGCAGAGAGATCCCCGTGGACGTCAGAGATGCAGCAATTCTGCATGCAGGTCCCATCATCCGCCCTCTGGGAGATGAAAAATACGAAATGGTATCCGTAGGTCCCACCACTTCCATGAGAATGGAAAAATTTGAATATGAATTCGTAGAGACCACCGGTGTCCGTGTTATCGTTGGAAAAGGTGGTATGAAGGAAAATACCGAGAGAGCCTGCAAAGATTTCGGCGCGATCCATTGCGTATTTCCTGCCGGTAATGCCGTAGTGGCAGCTGTTGAGGTAGAAGAAATCGTAGAAGCACAGTGGAAAGATCTGGGAATGCCTGAGACCCTGTGGCATTGTCATGTAAAAGAGTTCGGACCGTTGATCGTGTCCATTGACTCTTATGGCAAAAACTACTTTGAAGAGAAGAAAGTGGAATACAACAAGAAAAAGGACGAACAGATCGAGATCATCAGCAAGCAGGTTGGCTTTATCAAATAAGTAAAAAGAAATAACTAGTTAATATTATTCTGAGAGCTGGATTGTTGTATTTAAAAATATGGCAATTACAGCTCTTTGTTGGAGTAAAGATAAAGGGAGACAAATATGACATCTATGCATATTACATTAATTATTCTATTGATAACGATTATCGCATTTGCAACTGGTAAAGTTCCTTTTTCTGTCATTTCCTCCGGAATTATCCTTGCACTTGTCCTTACCGGAATCAGAACTCCGGCAGAGGCATTCAGCGGATTTATCAATACAAACGTTATCATGTTTGTTGCCATGTTTGTCATTGGTGCAGGACTTACTAAGACAAAGCTGATCGATCATGCGCAGAATCTTGTAATTCGTTATAAAGAGAATCCGCGTATGCTGATTTTGTTATCCTGTCTGGCTGCAGCACTGCTGGCCTGCATTACAAATGCGACTGCCACAGCTGCTATTATGATTCCGCTTCTGATTGAAATTGCCAATGATATCGGAACCAGCCGCAGCAAGCTTTTGTTCCCGGCCATGGCCTGTGCAAACATTGCCACTTCCATGACTTTTCTCGGACAGGGTGCGAGTAATATGACCTGGAATGATATCATGATGAAAGGCGGGGCTCCTCATTCTTTACAGGTATGGGACTTTACGATTGCAAGGATTCCACTGCTGATTGTGGCCATTGCTTATATGGTATTCCTCGGACATAAATTGATGCCGGATATAGATAACAGTAAGTTTGATGATAATATACATAACAGGGAAAATTCGACAAAATTAAGTCCATTGAAAGAAAAAATTGCATTGATTATTGTTCTTACAACAATTATCTTAATGCTTTTTGAAAATATAATAGGTATCAAAATGTACCTGATTGCATGTATAGGAGCTGTTCTGCTGGTGCTTACAGGTGTGCTCTCTGAAAAAGAAGCATTAGGAGCGATTCATCAGCCGACCATTTTTCTGTTTGCCGGAGTATTAACACTTTCCGATGCCATTAAAGTAACCGGTGTTGGCGACCTGGTGGCGGATTATATGATTAAGATGGTAGGCGATACCACAAATCCGTATGTTATGATGGCGGTATTTTTTACGATTCCGTTTCTGCTTACACAGGTTATGTCGAATCTGGCGACATTGACTATTTTCATTCCACTGGTTACTTCAGCATGTCTTAAGATGGGAATAGATCCGCGGGCTGCAGTAGTTGGAGTTCTTACTGCAAGCTGTATTTCCATCATGACTCCTATGGCTGCACCATGCCAGATCATGATCATGGAACCGGGTGGATACACTTTTAAAGATTATCTGAAATGTGGAGCCCCGTTGGCATTGATTCTTGCAATGATGACCATTTTTCTCATGCCTTTGATGTTCCCGTTCTATTAAAGCCCTGATAACTAAGACTTTTTGCAAAGACTGAACACAGAGAGGGAAGAATAAGAAAATGACATTACAAAAAATCATGCAGAAAATGACGTCCTATGTAGAACTGGTATTGTCAGTATTTTTGCTGTTGGTGGTGGTTGCGCTGACCGTGCGTCTCATCACACAGAGCGTGCCACAGCTGTGGTCGCAGCAGATGGAAGTCATGTATTATGTGGAAAGTGCGATGACGCTGGCAATCGGGATCGAGTTTGTAAAAATGCTCTATACCCACACGCCGGAGACAATCATAGAGATTCTGTTGTTTGCGATATCCAGACAAATGATTGTGGAACATTTGTCGACAACAGAAACAATTATCGGTGTAGGAGCGATCGCAGGACTTTTCGCAATCAGAAAATATCTGTTTTGCGGAATTCGTAAGGAAACGTGAGGAAACAGGACTATTTCGCAAATTTACAAATTTTCTAAAAACAGTATTGACAAAACAGAAAAGAAAGATTATTCTTAGACACATAAACAACATTCATAAGTTTACCAAACCTGTGAGGAAGAGTAGTAAGCCTTAGGGAATTTTACAGAGAGCCGTGGATGGTGGGATCACGGTAAAGGAACTTTCGCCGAATGGACTTCCGAGGCTGGCCCGAGAACAGATCAGTTTTAGGCGTCAGCGGGATTCGGACCCGTTATCAAGCCGATGGATATGATAGTATCCAGAGAAAAGTGGACATAATTCGTAAGGAATTGTCAAATTGAGTGGCACCACGATGATGAGCAGGAGCTTATTACCGTCTCAAATGTATAGGAATATACATTTGGGGCGGTTTTTTTTATTCGGGGTTCAGTAATCTTATGAGCAAACTAATTTCAATTGCGTGGATACGCAGAAAGGGAGGAATAAGATTATGAAGAAGAGAATTTTAGCAGCAGTATTAACCGCAGTTATGGCAATGGGTGCCCTCACCGGATGTGGCAGCACAGGAAGCAAGGATAACTACACCATCGGTATTATGCAGTACGCCGTACACGGATCCTTGGATAACTGTCGTGAAGGATTTTTACAGGGACTTGCCGAAGAAGGCATCGTAGAGGGTGAGAACCTGACGATCGAATATGTCAATGCACAGGCAGACAACGGAACCTCCGCCATGACCGCCAGCAATTTCGTAAGTAAGAAAGTAGATATGATCTGTGCCATTGCAACTCCTTGCGCCATGGCAGCATATAATGCTACAATGAATACAGATATTCCCGTGATCTACACCGCAGTATCCGATCCTGTGGAAGCAGGTCTTGCCAATGAAGACGGTACTCCCGTAGGCAACATCACAGGTACTTCCGATGCATTAGCAGTAGATGCACAGTTAAAAATGATCCGTGAGGTACTTCCCGAAGCGAAGACCATCGGTATCATCTATACCACCAGCGAAGCAAACTCCATCAGCACCATCGCAGAGTACAAGGCTCTGGCAGGCAACTACGGATTCGAGATCGTGGACAGCGGTGTTACCGCAATGTCTGAGGTGGCTCTGGCAGCAGCGGATGTCGCATCCAAGGTAGACTGCATTACCAACCTGACCGATAATACCGTAGTAAGTGCATTGCAGACCGTACTGGATGAAGCGAATAAAGCAGGCATCCCGGTATTCGGTTCTGAGGTAGAGCAGGTTAAGGCAGGCTGCGTGGCATCCATGGGTCTGGAATATATCGAGCTTGGCAAGCAGACCGGTAAGATGGCAGCGAAAGTCCTGAAGGGAGAGGCAAAGGCTTCTGAACTGAACTTCGAAGTGATCTCCGAGCCCAGCCTGTATGTGAACTTCGCAGCAGCAGAGAAGATCGGTCTGGAATTACCTGAGAACTACAAGACTGATGCTTACCAGTCCTTTGATGAGATCGTGGTACAATAGGAGGTTTTTATGGCACTATTATTAAGCGTACTGGAACAAGGAATGATCTACGGCATCCTGGCACTGGGTGTTTACATTACCTATAAAATACTGGATTTTCCGGATCTCACGGTCGATGGCAGCTTCCCCTTTGGGGCTGCCATCACTGTGCGTCTGATCAACGGCTTCGGCGTACCGGCGATCCTCACTCTTCCCATTGCATTCCTCGGCGGAGCACTGGTGGGAATCTGTACCGGATTGATCCATGTGAAATTAAAAGTCAGAGACCTGCTCTCCGGTATCATCATGATGACCGGTCTGTATACCATCAATCTGTGGGTGGCAGGCTCCGGCTATGTAGCTATTTTTGATAAGCAAAATATTTTCAACAACAGCTTTGTGAACAGTATTACCCCGGGCTTTTTGGTAAATTTCAAAAATGTGATCATTATTTTCCTGATCACCATGGTAGCAAAATATCTGTTAGACTGGTACATGAGCACCAAGTCCGGATTTTTACTTCGTGCCGTAGGTGACAATGATACTATCGTTACCAGCCTGGGAGTGGACAAAGGACTGGTGAAGATCGTGGGTCTGTCTATTGCCAACGGCCTGGTATCCTTAAGCGGCTGTATTTATGCACAGCAGCAGAGAAGCTTTGAGATCTCTATCGGAACCGGTGCGGTAGTCATTGGTCTTGCCAGTGTTATCATCGGCACCAGCCTGTTCAAGAAGGTAACATTCTTCCGTGTGACCAGCAGCGTAGTGGTAGGATCCATTTTGTATAAGGCATGTGTGGCAGTTGCCATGTTCGCAGGCATCAGCCCCAACGCCATCAAGCTGATCACAGCAGTCCTGTTCCTGATCATTCTCGTGATCAGCATGGACAGAAAGAAGGTGAAAGCATGCTAGAGCTTATCAATATCAATAAAAATTACAATCCCGGCTCAGTCAACGAGCTGTGTCTGTTCAAGGATTTCAATCTTACGGTAAAGGACGGAGAATTCGTATCTGTCGTAGGAAGTAATGGTTCCGGTAAGACTTCCATGCTGAACATCATCTGCGGAAGTATTGCGGTGGACAGCGGCAAGATCCTGATCCACGGAGAAGATATTACAAAACAGAAGGATTATATCCGTCAGCGCCGGATCGGCAGAGTGTATCAGGATCCCTCCAAGGGGACCTGCCCCAGTATGACGATCCTGGAGAACATGTCCATTGCGGAGAATAAGGGCAAGCCATATAATCTGGGACGTGGTGTAAATAAGGCAAAACTGGAAACTTATCGTGAGATGTTACGACCTCTGAATTTAGGTCTGGAGGATAAGATGGGTGTGCAGGTCGGTTCCCTCTCCGGAGGACAGAGACAGGCGCTGGCACTGCTCATGGCGACCATGACACCGATTGATTTCTTGATCCTGGATGAGCATACCGCAGCGCTGGATCCCAAGACCGCGGAGATCATCATGGAACTCACCGACCAGGTCGTGAAAGAGAAGAAAGTGACCACCATTATGGTCACTCATAACCTCCGCTATGCCGTAGAGTACGGCAACCGCCTGATCATGATGCACGAAGGAAAAGCTATCCTGGATAAGGCTGGTGAAGAGAAGAAGAGCATTAACACGGAAGAGATTATGGGAATCTTCAATAAGATCAGTGTAGAATGCGGTAACTAAATTGAAAGTTACGCGAGCAATGAGCCGCGCATAGGCAAAATAAGAACCGTGATTGGGAGCTTGCTCACAAATCACGGTTTTATTCGTTATGCGGGGCGTAATCATCAAATTTAGTCAATTAAGCCCCGGAAGTTTTCGTTATGCGGGGCGTAATCATCAAATTTAGTCAATTAAGCCCCGGTAGTTTTTCGTTATGCGGGGCGTAATTATCAAATCTTGTCAATTAAGCCCCGGAAGTTTTCGTTATGCGGGGCGTAATCATCAAATTTAGTCAATTAAGCCCCGGTAGTTTTTCGTTATGCGGGGCGTAATTATCAAATCTTGTCAATTAAGCCCCGGAAGTTTTCGTTATGCGGGGCGTAATCATCAAATTTAGTCAATTAAGCCCCGGTAGTTTTTCGTTATGCGGGGCGTAATTATCAAATCTTGTCAATTAAGCCCCGGTAGTTTTCGTTATGCAGGGCGTAATCATCAAATTTAGTCAATTAAGCCCCGGTAGTTTTTCGTTATGCGGGGCGTAATTATCAAATCTTGTCAATTAAGCCCCGGTAGTTTTCATTGCGCGGGGTGTAATCATCAAATCTTGTGTGTAGTCCCCAAATCTTGGTTTAAGGGCACAGAGAAGCTTGCTCCTGTCATCTGTGCCCACGCTGAGGCGGAAGAAG
>OBLF01001069.1_pt1 | contig 24477 bp, 23 predicted proteins | sample 1519231 | NCBI WGS metagenome assembly OBLF01 (sample SAMEA2602895, study PRJEB22501) | metagenome | reverse complement strand
CGTGATGGCTTTTGCGGTAGCTGCATCATAGCCCAGCACAGTGGTCAGCTGCTTTCGGAACGACGGTGCAAACAGAGCCCACATGCCGAAAGGCATTCCAAAATAGGTCACTTTCTGTCCCTCCAATCGCATATAACTCGTGTCATGCGGCGGTCAATGTCAATACGTGCCGTTTTGCATTCCTTGGGATATTTTTTTGCAGCACTGAACGCCAGCTTTACAAACAGTGCCGAGCCGACAGGCAGCATGGTCTTGAGCATACCGTCGGGGAAAACAAAATGCGTGCCGTGCTCATATACGACCGCCTCGACTTCGCAGGAGTGCGGTTTCTCCGCAAGGCGTTTTTCCATGCGGCGGATATATTTTGCGGTGTCCCAAAGTGCGTCGTCCTCTGCGCCGACAAGAAACAACCTTCCGCGGATATTCTCTACCTTTATAAATTCCTCCTCGGTGATCGGGTGCGCCGCTTCAGAGTCGTCAAACAGCTTGCGCGAGGCAATCATATTGCCGGTGCGTTTGGACTCCTCCGAGATTATGCGCCAATAGTCGGGGTGCTGATAGCAAAACGGCATATAGGGTAGCGGCTTGCCCTTGTAAGAAAAGAGTGATTCCCCCTCGATAGGCCATTCCTTGCAGCCGTCCTTTTTGCCCTGCATGAAGCCCTGCCACACAAAGTCACTGGGCGTCATTGCGATGCTTAGAGAGATATCGCCAAATAGCGAAGCCGCCGTCAGGGCGAGAGTTCCAGTCGTTGATGCCCCCGCGATGCCGATCTTTGCGTTGCCGTGCGATTTGAGCCATGTAATTGCTTTTTCGATGCGCTCAAGCGGATAGTTGTGATGGCCGTAGTCCTTTTTGCCGGGCGACATGGTCAATACGTTCACGCCGAGGCGAAGCAACCACTTCACCGCAGAGCGTGCCATATAATCCTCGGGGTCGTCACCGAGCATGGCGATAACCGCACAGTCCGAGCCGTCCTTGCACACCCAATATGCGCCGTAAAATCCATCGCCTTTAATGTCAAAGTGAATGTGTTTCATTTAAAATGCCTCTTTCAAAAGTTGATTTTCACAATCTGCATTTTCATCATTTCGGCATCGGCCTTTGCAAGAAAGTGGAAAAAGCCGCTGACGGAAGGGTCTTTCCGATCACTGTACTGTCATAATTGCCGCCAGCACCATCGCTATGACTGCCATGCCCACCGTACCGAAAAGCCATTTTTTCTGTTTGTCTTTTGCGGTGATGTACGGCTTCAGATCCTCTGTTCCTGGGATCGTCCATGCGTTCGTGTGCCCCACCCAGTAACCATCGATCAAAAAACGGTCAATGAGGTTCATAACGGACAAGATGACAAGCAGCTGCCAGAAGCCCGCCGCAAAGCTGCGCGCACCGTTTATCCCATAGACACAGACCAGCACATAGCTGATATAGCCGGGAATGCAGACTGCTTTGAACAGCAGACTGTTGCGTCGGATGCGTTCCGGGCTTGTAAGCCCCAGTTTTACGCACCGCTGCTGCACCGCCGGGCTGTAAAGATGCACCATCCCAACAGCCCCCTTACGGATGCCCACGGCACAGACAAGAACCAGCAGAACTCCCAACCCAAGACCTTCCAGAATCACCTGTAAGAGCATTCCCTGTTCCTCCTGTATCCGTTTTCGTCCCGGTATTCGGGATGTTCCTTTACGTATGGATCCTTATCGCCGCAGATGGTATAGTCGCATCGGCAGCCGTCCACGCAGGTGGTCGTCCGCATCAGCCTTGCGTGAAGCAGTTCCATCGCTGCAAAATCCACATTGCACAGGGCGGGCATGATCTCCGTAAGGTCGTGCCGGATGGCAAATTCTGCCGCAGGGCAGGCGGTAAATTCATAATAGATTGGCTTGTTCTTTTCGTAAGGAGCCACCGTCATCTCATAATCGTGCCATTTGTCACAGCCCGCTTTTGCCCGTACGAATGACTTGTACATCAGTTTCTTCCAGAATGGCTTGTTGCAGTCCACGAATTTCAGTTTGCGGAAGGTCGGCAGGATCAGATTTTCCTCGATTTCCTCGATTTCGCGGAAGGATGTAAACGGTTTGCAGACTACATAGTAGCTCATGATAGCGATGCAGTCATAGGTGCCGCCTGCGCCGTTGTGAAAGTTCCGTTTCCCGCCCAGATCCGTGCGCCAGTCCGAAAGGAAATCTACATACTGCCGCTGCACCTTTTCCCATATCATCTCCCGCTCCGCTTCCGGGTAATGCAGGGCGATTTTCGACTGTATCTCCTTCTTGCAGGGCTTGGAATACAGCACATGACAGCTGCGGTCGAATGAGAGTTCATCGTCCTTCATCTGTTTGCCGCCTCCTCACGGTTCGTTTGTGTGAACAAGGTTGTTGTCTACCTTATTTCCTCTATCTTCTTCAAACTGCAGCGGTGCGCCGTCTGCACCTCCTTGGAAAACAACTCCGGGTGTTCCCCGGTAAGTGTGCCGTGCCACATGTTCGGAAAGACTTTGTAAGTAAAAGCGTAGCCCTTATCCTGCCATTTCCGAATATGCTTTGCCAGCTTCTTCTCCGTAGAACTTCTGATCCCATGCCAGATATACAGATCTGTTCTCTTGAAAAGCTCAAAGTCCTTATGCCAGCCAATCATACACCGATTTTCTTGTCCAAATTCAAAGTATTTCATCTGCATATCCCCCACGGCAGTAAGTATCCGGCAGCAGCAAAAGCATCGGAACTGTTCTGAAATTCACAGCCTTTTTATCTTCCCACGCCTTTCAAGTACCCACTCTTTGCTTTTTTTCTTTGAAATTCCGTTGCTTTTTTCGACATGATCGCACCTCATTTCTGTGCTGTGACGCACAGCCATTCCTTTTTATTTTTGTGACTCTGAACCCTGCCAAAGCCTGCTTGCTCCAGATACATTTTCAGATCAGCATCCGTATAGATGGTCATACCGTTAATGATTTGCGTCCATTTGTCGCCTTTTGCTGTTTCGCCGTTTGCTTCGTTACAGATGAAAAAGATTCCGCCGGGCTTCAGTACTCGATAACCCTCTCTGAAATTCTGTGCAAGCTCCGGCCAGAAATAGACCGTTTCAAAGGCGGTCACCACATCAAACTGCTCCGCTTCAAACGGCAGCTCTGCCACGCTTGCCTGCTGCACATTGCACCTCCCTTCCGCAATGGCACCCGCATTGACCTTTCGCGCTTTTTCTACACTGACTGCCGAATAGTCGATGCCCTGCACCTTTCCCTTGGGACACAGTTTCAGCAGCTTTTTGATGTTCGCCCCACCGCCGCAGCCGCAGTCCAGCACCATGGCATCCGGGGCAGGCTGCAAAAAGTGCAGCCCCCATTCTGCCATTGCGCTGTGTCCAAAGTTCATCATGGCAACCATGATCTTCCCGCCAAGGCCTGCAGGTTTGCGGGTGTTTTCAAAAAAGGACATAACGCCACCCTCTTTCTATTTACCGTTCACAATGCAATGCTTTTTACCAGATGCGCCCACTGCTCCGGGTGACAGGCCAGCAATTCCTCGTGCTGCAAGTTCTGCTCATGGAGAACAGGATGTGCAAAATGCTGCTGATACCGGGCACGATATTTTGCGCCCATTTTCAGGGCGTAAAAAATATGGATCTCGGTACCGGGCACATGGATCTTATCCGGCAGCGGAGTGATAAGATCGGAGTAGAACTGATTTTTACAGCTCTGCATGGTCACATAAGGGCGGGCATCGCCAAACATTTTCAGAAAAGCTTTGACATAATCCCCCGACTCTTTAGCACACTTGTCCAGACGCTTTTGGAGAAATTTCGCCTTAATCTTTCCGTCCCGCACCACAGGGTAGATCAATGGCAGCAGAAAATCCGTCTGCAAGCTTGCCGCCAGCGGCGACGCCTGATCCAAATCGGAGCTACCCAGAATGCCGTAGTCCATGTGGATGTTCTGCCGCGCCGCCAGCAGCCCCACGAAGGAACCGCCCAGAGAACAGCCGTAGGCTGCCCGGATGTGACCGCCGCAGTGGGTCTTGAGGTAGGCCTCGATCTTTTCGGTCTCCTCCAGCATGGTGGGAAATTCGGTCTGTTCAGTCTCATCAAAGCCATCGTAGCTGACGCACAGCACCCGGAAGCTGTCAGCCAGAAGCGGGATCACCGCACCGAAATTGCTTTTCCAATGGCAACAGGTGCCCGGCAGCAGCAACAGCACCGGGGCATCCTCTGCACCAAAATGGTAGATCTTCATCCTGATACGCTCCTTCTGCTTTTAGTTTCTGCCTGTAAGAAAAAACACATTTCTTCGGGCAGGGCAACGCCAAGAGTTAGATAAAGCTAACTTATGGTGCTGCAAAAAGCCGCTGCTCAGCGGCTAGTCTGCCCAAATAATACGCCCTGCTGCTAACTCTGTCAAGAAGTTTCGGTGCTTTCGGAGATTCTGAGAGAGGCTCCCGCATCATAAAGTTTTTGAGCGGTTATGCATAACTAACTATATAAAAGTATACTGCACATCGGCAAAAAGTCAAGGGCTTTGCGGCAGAAGAAATTTATCTGAAGCGAATCATGATAAGCTGATTGAATGTGAATTTACCCAATACGGTGCGAATAATGCAGCCAATCCGCAGTATGTGGCAGAGAATGTACTCAATCGTAATTTCCATGCGCCAAGACCGAATATGAAGTGGCTTACCGATGTTACAGAGTTCAAATGGTACGAGGAGTTCACAAAATCTATCTGAGTGCCATCCTTGACCTGTACGACAGACGTATACAGGTTTCTTGTCAGGGATGGGTGGCAGTAGGGGCTTCGATTCTGCCTGCCTGCTTATCCATGCAGGCATCTTCTCGCGTTCTGCATCCGTCAGGTAGCGATCCATCCGGACAAGATATTCCAGCCGCTTGCCGACCTCTTTCCACTTGAGCTTTTTCTCATACCGCAGGTCATCCTTGAAATCGTAAAGAATGCTGAATCCTTTACCGTCAAAGTTCACGAAGCCGCTTCCACCGTCAGCAAACGTCCAAGAAAAACCACCAATGCCGTACTCTTTTTTGAGGAAAGCTACGGTTTCCTTTTCTGTTTTCTTCTGCTGGAAATGGTTACAGATGCGGTACTTGCCGCCCTCAAAGACGCTGCCTCTTGTAATGATGACGTTCACATCATCTTCCGTTATGTGACTGCCATCGTCCGGCTGGGGTTCTTTGTAGTGGTAAATGGGCAGGGCTGCTTTGATTTTTTCGTCCTGTTCTTCCTCGGAATAGATGTCGTCCACTTCCAACGCGCCTACTTCATCGCCGCGAGAAGCATTTTCCGGCAGGTCAAAGGACAGTTGCTCGTCCTGACTGACAGCTTTTTTCGGGTCAATGGCTGCGATAAGTTCGTGGTTATCGACCAGTGCGGAGATGGCAGCAGTAACGCTGTGCCACGACAGATGCGATTCCGCGCTGCGGGTCAGGTAGGACCCCTGCCAGACAAGCAGGCCATTGCTTTCTTTATAGAATCCAACGCGGGTATCATCTTCCAGCAGAAGCTCCGTAAACACGACCTTGTAGCTCTCACGGATATAGCGAAGTCGGTCGATCAGCAGCGGTGTTTTACTGAAAAATGAAAGGATGTCCGCATTGGAAGCGCGCGAGGTCGTGTCTGCTTTCAGCAGGGACGGCAGCAGTTCTGCCGGAAATTCGGGCAAAGAAAAAGCGGAGGGCGATTCTTCGCTCTCCGCCGCTGCGGGTTCTTCCGTTATACTTCGTACAGCATCGGAAGGATCATTTCCTCCGCCTGCTGCTTCAGGCTGTTGCACATCTGTGCCCAGCTCAGCGGGTTCGTCTTGCGGTCGGGCATCTGCGCTTTCTGCATCAGGTCGTGCAGCGTCTTGTCCACCATCTGCTGCGCGTCCAGCCCCATCTTGCGGCAGCTCGGCAGCAGCGTTCCCTCCAGCATCATCTGGTCGCACAGGTTCGGCTCGTTCTGCTCCAAGTAGTCCAGCCGCATCCTGCCGTACCGGTTCAGGTTGGTCTTCTTGGCTTTCGGCAAGCTCAGGTTCGGGATCTGGTATCCGATTACGTTCGTGTACATCATCTGTGACAGCCTCCTCTCGACTGGTCGTTTGTGTGGGTGATTGAGTATCTGTATTATGCACTGGTTCAGCCTGAATTGCAACACTGTCGCGGGCAAGCTGCATGACCTCGCGCCCCAGCTCATCCATCAAAGGTTCTGCCGCTGCCTGCACATAGCCGCCCAAGCAGAGGGAGATTCGGCTGGTATCAAACTGGGTGACATTCTGGAAAGCCGGGAAATCTTCTTCCTGCACCGGGATACCCAAACGGATGCAGATCATGTACAGGGTGCTTTGTGCAGCGACTTCCTGCAAGATGAACCGCTGATCTTCCGGGTGGCTCCAATTCAGTGCGCTGTCCTCAATGGATGTCGCCAATACGCGGTTAGCGCGGTCGGACAGGGATATGACCTGTTCGGTTGCCCAATCCATCAGGCTGCCCACGGAGTTGACCTGCATAAGAAGTGGCCGGATGACATCTGTCACTTCCCACGGGGCAGCAGCCTTGTCGCCGGTGAGAACGGTATCTGTCATGGAGAACACTCGTTTGGCTGTGGGCACACCCTGATGGCGTTTTACCGCCCTAATCCGCTTTGTTCCGTCCGCATTTGTCTCAATCACGCGCTGCCCGTCACGCACCTGAAATAGTTCCCGCCCATCTCGGTTCAAGAACCGCGTGAATTGCAAACTGCTGCATAGCTCATGTGCGTAAAGCCATTCTGTAATGTGCATATCCTTTTCCACCTGTACCCATGTATAACCATCCCGCTGGGTATAGGTATGCGGTCGTACCCGGTCCACACCAATAACTTCTACAAGTTTCTTAGCAATTTGGGGGATTTGTGCATTATCCGTTTGTTTCCAATACATCTGTTGGGGCTTTAGCGCGTGAAAGTGGGGCTAAAACTCCGTGCAAGTGGGGTTCTGACTCCGATATATGCAGAAGTTAATTACAAAGAGGATTTTCTATTTTGTTGGGTTCATTCGGCCCCGATAAAAAGGGGAAATCCGAACTTGCGAACATTAATTGAATATGATTAAAAGTGCAAAAGTCTCCGCCACTTATAATGTGGTGGAGACTTTTTGTGAAAGTGAAAAGGAAAGGAGCGATGACAAGATGAAAAAGAAATTCGTTGAGGTTGAAGGTACAATCAAGGTGAAAATCAAGAAAAAGTTTGTGGCGTTCCTCTGGGGCGGAACACTACTTCTGGCACAGGACGTGATCTTGATTGTGGTTGTCATGGCTTTAGTAAAATAAATATGTACCACAAAGATATTACATTAAATCAAGACTTGTAGTCCTCCCCTAAGAATGGATAAAAGATGTCGGCCTTTGATAGGTTGACATCTTTTATTTTGTATACAACCAGCATGAGCAACCACAAGATGGAAAGAGAATATTACGTGCTTGGCAGTAGGAGATGTTGGTCGAAGGGAAAAACTACAATTAAGTGAGACAAAAGTTAAACTCTAGAAATTGAATAATGTCCTTCAGAGACCATAAGCTGATAGGACTTTCCCCGCCAATAAAAATTCATCCTCAGCGCCTTCCACCCGGATGGCAATGCAGGGGAGAAAGCTGGCGTATCTCCATCAAAGTTCGCTCCCAAGAAGCCAAAGAAGATACTTGACCACGTTTCGCCCAAGCAGGCAAGATGAAGCCCTTCTTTTCCGGTGTTGTTCATGATTTCGTGTAGGTCGAGATACAACGCTTTTTTGAAGTATTTTTCGGCAGCTTCCTGCAGGCCGTTTTGTGCAGCAAAAAGTGCATGGCTGGCGAAGCTCAGAGTGGAATCGTGCAAGCAGCACGGCTCGAAATCTTCCCATGCGTTCAGACGCTCTTCGGGAGTGAACTTCTTAGGCAACCGGGACATCAGAAGCAGCGTATCAGCCTGCTTGATAACTTGATACCTTTGCAGACGGTCAAAGCAAACATGATGATAGCTGGCACCGTCATCGGTTTTGAGCGTTTTAATGTCTACGGGCTCTAGCCGAGTAAAAGTCTCATCCGGCAAATATCGGCCAGTTTGCGGATCGCGACATTCTTTCAGATTGTCTCGCAGAGAATGCCAGGCAAGGACTTCCTCATCGCTGAGGGAAAGCTTCGAATACCGATTGAAATCGGTTTCCTTGAGTTTCAGCGCTGCCTTGATGGCCAAATCAAGATTAAACTTTACCATGCAATTGGTAAAGAGATTGTTGTTGGTAATGCCGCAATATTCATCAGGCCCCTTGCAGAACATGAGGTCAGCAGAGCCATCAGGATGAATGATGCAGCGGCTATACCAGAAGCGGGCAGTTTCGATGTAAACTTCCATAGCTTGCAGGTGAAAATTCTCATCACCGGTGGCATCAAAGTACTGCTGCATAGCGAAAGGAATATCTGCGGTAATGTGCAGCTCACTGGCACCAATGTCCCAGCTTTCGCACTGCTCAGAACCGTCGAAAGATGTCATCCAAGGATACCGAGCGCCGGCATTGTTCATCTTTTTGGCGTTCTCTTTTGCCTGCGGAAGGGTTCTTACGCGATATTCCATTAAGCTCTTAGCGGCTTCGGGGTGGGTATACAGGAAGAAAGACAGCATAAAGAAATCCGTGTCCCAGAAATAGCATCCTTTATACCGTGTGTGCGTTAATCCGCGTGCGCCGATACTTACACTGCTGTCACGGGCAGAACAGCTGGTGATAAGCTGGAAAATGTTGTACCGCACAGCGGACTGATCATCAGGTGCTCCATCGATTTCGATATCCGACTCGTTCCATCGAGAGGCCCATGCAAGCGAGGATTTGGCAAGCAGTTCATCATAAGTGTCAGAAATTTCGTTGCTCCCAATAAGTGGGTCGATATCTCGACTTGTGGTGATGCGTGTGGTGATCTCCAAAACAAGCTTTTGACCGCTTTGCAAAATCCCATGCCACTGCTTTCCAAGACTGTCATCGGAGATATAGTCTTCAGAATCTGAAAAAGAAGTATGGAAAAACATCTGTTCTCTTACAATCAAGCCGGTACCTAAAATGGAGAAAGTACAATCGACAGAATCCTTGCACATGTCATGCTGGGTGGGCTCGGCAAGTTTGATGGTTTCGTGATTTTCTTTTACCTGATCATCCGGAACAGGGCAGTTGCAGCAGGCAGTATGAATTCCTGCATGTACCGAGATATTGGAGGTGCGTGATGCGGAGAAGGAAAGCCGCTGTACGAGCAGTGAGGGATCGGACATACTGCAGAACACCTGATGCTCAATATTTAGAGTGGTTTCACCGCTTTTGGCTAAAAAAGACTGTGAGCGAACGCCTGTTTTCATATCCAGCGTGCTGGATACAGGAGAGGAAAGTGTAATAGGATGTCCATCACATTCGATATTTCCCCAGACGGGGGTAGGCAGGTTCACAAAATCGGTGATGCCGGGTTTGATTTCACCGAAAATACCGGCAACGAACAAACCTGTCTCAAAGGTGCGCTTTTCCTGCCAGAAGGGGAGATATCCACGGATGCCCATGCGTCCGTTCCCGGTGAAAAAAGTGCTTTCTTCAAAACTGTCATTTGTGCTATTTGTCGTAAGCTCAATTTGCCAAGGCTTCAAAATTATGTCTTGACGCATAAAAGCATCCTTCTTTCTTTTATAGTAATGCTTCACGGATAGAATGGCAAAGGAATCCTGCGCAGGTAGCGAAAGCCTCGCCGGTGGTGCAGTAACCAGTCACTTCATCAACGCTTTCGCAGGCGATGCCATTGTCCATAGAGATTTTTTCCAAAATGGCGCGGCAATGTTCTACGCGCCCGCACAGCAAGCTATTGGCTAAACTTAAGATCCAGGGGTGAGGTGCGTGTGGACACCCGATTTCGTTGATTGGACTGTTAGCAAAGCTGTATTTGTATTCCGGTGAACGAATCATTGCAACGGTATTGCGGTATATCTCATCAGCAGGGCTGCAAAAGTCGAACAAGGGAAGCAGCTGTAGACTTCCCGGCGGCTCGTCGTAAACATCGTGACTGCCGTTCAAATCAATAGACCATCCGAAATAAGGTTTCCCCTCTGCGTCCTTTTGGACACAATGCGTCATAATAGCATCTTTGATTTCATCCGCAGTTTTTTTCAGATGTGCATATTGGGGTGTGAGCTGGGCCAAATCTTTAAGTGCTTTCCACACAAGCACATTATCGTATGTAATATAGGGGTAAACGTGCTCATCGTCTGTTGGCTGCAGGAAAGTATCATACAATCTGCAAGATGCGGCTTCATGCTGCCGCAGGCGATTCAAAATGAGGCTTATGCCTTGAGCGATATCGGAATCATTCAAAATGGATTTGTCGTCGGTTTTGTTAATGTAGCGTTCGAGCGCCAGAAGAGGGGCAACGAGTTCGTCCAGCTCAAAGCCAGGCTCCAAAACAGTGCCATCAATGTATCGTGAATGGATGCCAAAATTTCGGCGCTGTCGGCCGAATACATAGGAAAGCATTTCTTTGGCACGTTTGGGATCGGCGTCCAAAATAGCCGGGAAACTCCAAAGCAGACTGTCTCGATCCCAATAAGCGGCACTTACATAGTAGCGGGGGCTTCTGCTGGTAACGAGCACCAACTCTTCGGTGTCAAGTGTAATGCCGGTTGAGAAGAACATACAGAAGAACAGATTCGTATTGTAGAGTTGTGTGAGCTTTGCATCACCATTAAAGGTGACACGACGCTCTTGAAGCCAAGTTCTTGTTTTTGTAAGTTCTACATCGAAAGTTTGCCGAAGCATCTCTTTGGCGCTTGTTGCGGCAGCAACTTCCTCGAAACCGAGACCCCAATAAAATACGACCGAGGCTGTTCCATCGGCAGCAATTGTACAGTGATGGGATAAATCGTAAGTAATACTGCCATCATCGGAACAGGTAAAAGAAGAATCTGTTTGTGCATCGGCCATAGGGGCAAAGGCAAACATCGGTAATCCTGCATGATATTCGAAAATCAAGCTGCTGTTCCAGCCACTGCGGAAACAAGTTGCTTTACCACTTAACGGCTTGTCCTCGTTTACACAGTGCCAAGAGGAGGCCCAGCATCCATTTAACCCTATAACAACATCTTGTGCGCTTTCAGAAGTATTATGAACCGTCATCTGAATTGCGAAACCGCGTTCATCAATAGGAGGCACGTAAAGGGTTTTGAGTTCAAGGCTGCCAAGTTGTGCAGTAGACTGGGGCAGCCAATCATCAAGCCGGGTCCACGCAAGATGAGCCGGAGAGAGGGAACCGACGCCATCTAAATGAACATAAGGCTGAATCAAAGGTGTGGATTCGCTCCCGCGAATATCTATAAGCCCTTTTGCAGCCATATATAGGAATGTTATGTCCTCTATCCCGCCCGTTCGTTCGTTGATGCGGGGCAAAGAAACGAAATCATTGCCGGTTGGCAGATACTTGTCCATAGTGAATCCCCTTATAAAGTGAAATAAGCACACAAATAAGATTAAGCGATTAACCTTGTTGCTATCATCAATATAACAGGAATGTTCGGCATAGTCAACAATATTTTTTTGTAAATAGCAGGTTAATTTAATTAACTGTTGACATTTTGCTGCCCGCGTGGTATTGTAATGCCAGAGAAAAGAGTTAAACGCTTAAACTAAATCCGTAAGATTGGTGGAGTCGATATGGCAAGACGCGCAACACTAAAAGATGTGGCAGAGCGTGCCCAAGTCAGTACGGCTACGGTGTCTTATGTTTTGAATGACAAGAAATCAATCTCCGAGCAGACCAAGACCCGTGTGTACGATGCGATTCGGGATTTGAATTATGTTCCCGATCTCAGTGCGCGAAGCCTGTCCAGTAGAGATTCAAAGCTGATTGGAATTGTCATTCCACAGACCGAGCCCGGCAGCAAACTGATGCTGCAAAATGATTTTTACAGTGAAATCGTTGGCAGCATTGAGTATCACGCAAGACAGCATGGCTATCATGTGATTATTTCAGCCACGGATGTAAATGAAAGCTACTTAACTTTGGCTAAAGAGAGAAACCTTGACGGAATTATTGTTATCGGTATGTACCCGGATGATTTTTACCGTCAAATGAAGAAAACACAAATCCCCATTGTATTGATTGACAGCTACTGTAACGATCATTATTACCATAGCATACGAATTGATGATGCCTATGGAAGTTATCTGGCTACCAATCATGTGATTGGATATGGGCATAAAAAAATTGCTTTTTTCTGCGGTCAGATCAAAGAAAACGGTGTCATAAAGAAAAGACTCTGCGGCTACCAACAGGCACTGGAAGAAGCCGGAATCCCATATGATTCCACGCTTGTTTATGAAGGCAAAGTTGATTACGATAGTGGCATCGAGCTTGCACGTAAACTGTGCAATGAAAATAAGGATGTCACAGCAGTAGTTGCTACCGCAGATATCTTAGCTATTGGAGCTATGAAGGGCTTCTACGAACAGGGAGTTTCGGTTCCCAATGATATTTCTATCGTTGGATTTGACGATTTGGAAATTTCTAAATATCTGACACCAGGACTGACGACGGTTCGCCAAGAAATTTCTCAAAAAGGTGAAAAGGCAGTTGAACTGCTTTTAGATAACATTCAAGACGCGGATATGACAAAGCGAGAGGTTATTATTCCGGTTAGCCTTTCTCGCCGGGAATCCGTTCGAGATATGAGAGGGGAGGAATAAAAAAGGACTGCACCAACCGTCCAAAGTCTGTGCAGCCCAAATCCAAAGAGCGTCTTATTGCTCTTCTATAATAAGTGTAAGCGAAGAAGAGCAAAAAATCAAGTGTTCCACTACTTATACAAGGAGGAAAAACAATGAAAAAGGCGATTTCTTACATGGCATGCTCGATGGCCGCAATGCTTGCACTCAGTGCCTGTGGTTCTGCAGCCTCGTCTGCAAGTACCGTGGCAAGCTCTTCTGATGCAGCTTCTACGGAAAGCACGGCAGCATCGGAGGCTTCTAATGAGCCTGTGACAATCACGTTTGCACAGTACTCCGGGTCTGGAGACAACGAGCAGTATCTGCAGCAGATGGTTGACAACTATATGAAAGAAAACCCCAATGTCACCATCGACCTGCAGACCTATGGCTATGACGACTACTTTACGCAGATGACGGCGAAGGTTTCCGGCGGCCAGGCTCCCGATGTTTTTGAACTGGATTACCAGAATTTCGTCTCCTACGCAAAGAAGGGCGCATTGATGCCGCTGGATGACATCCTGACCAAAGACGGCATCGACACCTCTATCTACAACGATATGGCCCTGAAAGCGTTCAGCGCTGACGGCGTACAGTATGGCGTTCCTGATAGCTTTTCGAATGTTGTGCTGATTTACAACAAGGATCTGTTTGATCAGGCCGGTATCGACTATCCCACGGATGACTGGAAGTGGGAGGATGCAATGGCTGCGGCGGAGAAAATCCGTGCGCTGGGTGATAATATCTTTGGCTATTATCATCCCATTTCCTTCAACGAGTTCTATAAGACCGTTAAGCAGAACGGCGGCAGCCTTTTCAATGATGACTTTACGGAGTTCACGATGGATACCCCGGAAAATATTGAAACGCTGCAGTACATGGTTGACATGCAGCAGAAAACCAATGTTATGCCCACCGAGGAGCAGATGGCAGGCATGGGTGACTGGGACCTGTTTGAGTCTGGCCGCCTTGGCATGATTGTGACGGGTATTTGGGCATTCCCCGAATATACGAGCAATTGCGACTTCGATTGGGATATCGTTGTTGAACCTGGTCACACTCAGAAGGCTACGCACTTCTTCTCCAACGGTTACGTCGTTTCCAAAGATTCTCAGGTTGCTGATGAAGCCGTTAAGTTCATCACCTACATTTCCTCCAACCGTGAAGCAACGCAGATTCGCCTGGACGCAGGCTGGGAGCTGCCTCCGGTTCAGGACGAGGATATCATCGCTCAGTACAAAGAAAAGACTCCTCCGGCAAATCGCGAAGCGGTCTTTAAGAGCCTTGATTACCTTGTGACTCCTCCTGTTATCACCCAGTATGCAGAGCTGCAGGACATCGTTGGTCAGCATTTGAGCGCTGCGGCCGCCGGCACTGTCACCCCGGAGCAGGCGCTGAAGGATATGCAGGCTGAGTGCGAACAGAAAATCGATTTGACCAAGTAAATAGTTTGACGGGGGCAGGCGGGAGCCTGTCCCCGTATTTTTATCGGAGGGTTTATAGAATATGAAAAATTCCCGATTGGCAAGCTGGAAAACAGCATTACCATTTTTGCTTCCAAGTTTGGCTGGTTTTGTTGTGTTCAGTATCATCCCAATGATTATGCAAATTTTTGTCAGCCTGACCAGTTGGGATGGATTGAGCGAACTGACATTGTTCAGTGATTTTAGCGGATTCATGGATCGATTCTACGTAGGGATCGAGAACTATAAGGAAATTCTCACATCAAAAGAATTTTATCAGGTGATTGGAAACACGCTGGAATTTGTGGTCCTCTATATTCCTTTGATGCTTATTGCCTCCATGATTGTGGCGCTCATTTTGAACAGTCATGTAAAGGGTGTTGGAATTTTCCGCGTTCTTTACTATATCCCGGTTATCACCTCATGGGTTGCGGGCGCATTGATTTGGAAATGGGTTCTTAGTCCTGAGTATGGTGCTATTAACAATATCCTGGCCTTGTTCGGAATTGAGGGGCCCTCGTGGCTTCAAAGCTCAAAGTGGGCAATGCCCGCAATCGTCCTTGCCTCGGTCTGGAAGGATATGGGGTACTTTGGCCTTATGCTGATGTCTGGCCTTCAGGGAATCAATCAGGAATACTACGATGCGGCGGCAATCGACGGTGCCGGCAAAATCAAACAGTTTACAAGAATTACATTGCCATTGCTGACTCCTACGCTTTTCTTTGTCTTGATTATCAGCTTGATTAACTCCTTCCAGCTGTTTACGCAGATTATGATCATGACCCCCGATGGTGGCCCGCTTGGCTCGACAATGGTAATGGTTGAACGCATTTATAAGTGCGGCTTCCGTTACTATGAAATGGGTACGGCTGCCGCATATAGCTGGATTCTGTTTGCGATTTTGCTGCTTCTGACAATGGTTCAGATGAAACTTCAGAACAAGTGGGTGAACTACGATGACTAACGCTAAAACATCTTCTTTGACAGGGCTGAAACAAAGACGAATCATTGGAAAAGTGGCATTTTATGTACTGGGATTGTTGGTGGCCATAATTGTCTGCATCCCGTTTTATTGGATGATTATCACCAGCTTAAAAGGCCGCGGCGCTATTATGAGCATTCCCGTGGAGTGGATCCCAAAAGAACCGACACTTGATGCATACAAAAAACTTTTTGCTATGCCGGAATTTGTGGGCTCTATCTTCAACAGCTTTTACGTGTCTGTTCTTTGCACGGCAGTGCGGCTTCTGTGTGCCGCGATGGCTGCATTTGCACTGACAAAAATTCCGTTCAAGGGACGTAATGCGGTCTTTGGCATTTATGTTACGGCGCTGATGATTCCGTCGCAGATCACTTTTATTCCACTGTTCATTATCATGACGAATATGCACCTTACCAATAGCTTAAATGCGTTTATGCTGTTGCAGCTGTTTAATGCCTTTGCCATTTTTATGATGCGGCAGAAAATGATGACGATCAACGATGCCTATATTGAAGCTGCTGTTATTGATGGCGCGAGCATGTGGCGCATTTTTTTCAAAATCATACTGCCCATGAGCGGCAGCGCTATGGCAACGCTGGCAATCCTTGCATTTATGGACATGTGGAATGATTACCTGCTGCCGTTGGTTTTGCTGAGCGAAAGAAGCAAATTTACGCTTCCGCTGCTGTTGAGCACATTATCCGGCCAGTACAAGAATCAGTACAACCTGACAATGGCTGGCGCACTGATTTCGATTATTCCGATTCTTATCGTTTATATTTTTGCGCAGAAGTATTTCAAAGAAGGCCTTACGGTTGGCGGCGTGAAAGGATAAAAGCATATGATTGAGTGGGAGCCTAATAAGAACATTGCCAATCTGAACATACCAGTAGACGGTCAGGTGGCTTCTATATGCTGGAATGAACAGACAAAACTGCTCACCATGAGTCTTGCGTATTCAGCAGTTTATGGAATGGGTGAACGGTATAATGGACTCAACCAGAATGACCGCATCGTGAAAATCGAGGTGGAAGAAAAGTTCTGTAATCAAGGGGATAAAAGCTATTGTCCCTCACCGTTCTTTTTCACGGATACAGGATTCTCTTTCTGTACACTGTCTGGTGGCACATTGATATTCGATTTCACACAGAAAAACGTCATAACGGTTCATGCGCCCGGCAATTGTAAGTTTATATTCAACGCAGGAACGCCAGAAAAACTAATTTCTGAGTATATGTCTTTGTCCGGGCCTGCGATTCTTCCGCCTGACTGGGTCTTCGGGCCGTGGATCTCTGCAAACCATTGGAACACGCAAAAGGAAACGGAAAAGCAGATTGAACTTCTGAAGAAGTATCAATTCCCGGCTACCGTGCTGGTTCTTGAAGCATGGAGCGATGAAGCAACCTTTTACATTTTTAATGGTGCCAAATATAAGGAAAAGCCGAACGGGGGGCCTTTTGCAGTAGGTGACTTTGACTATTCGGAAAGCGCCTATTGGCCGAACCCACAAGAAATGATTGAAAAGCTGCATAAGGCAGGGCTTCATCTGGTGCTCTGGCAGGTCCCGGTGTATAAGCAGCAAGGCGATGATGAAATCAGAAATCATCAGAATGATTTGGATCGGGAGGATGCAGTAAAACGCTCCCTGTGTATTCATAACTTGGATGGGACACCCTATAAGATTCCGGAAGGGCATTGGTTCCCCGGCTCGATGATCCCTGATTTTACAAATCCTGAAACTTGCAAAACATGGTTCGGGAAAAGACAGTACCTGCTTGACATGGGCGTAGATGGATTCAAAACCGATGGCGGCGAATTTGTTTGCACAGATGAAGTCTCCTTTTATGACGGCAGTACGGGCAAGGAAAGCCGCAACTGCTATCCGCAGCAATACACGAAGGCATATACCCAATTTTTGGGCAATAATCATGTCCTTTTCAGCCGTGCAGGCTATATGGGACAGCATACAACACCGTGCCATTGGGGTGGGGATCAGCAGTCCACAAATGATGAACTGCGGCATGTCCTTTCCGCAGGGCTTAGTGCAGCTTTAAGCGGCATTCTGTTCTGGGGATTTGATCTTGCCGGGTTTGCAGGGCCGCTTCCGACGTTGGATCTCTATCGCCGTGCAACGATGCTGGCGTGTTTTACGCCAATTATGCAATGGCATTCTGAACCCGATGGCGGTCAGTTCAAAGAATTGATGCCTGGCGGCGAGGGAAACAATGAACGCAGCCCGTGGAATATGGCAGCAGTCTATAATTCTCCTGAATTCGTGACAGAGATGCGTTTTTGGCATTGGCTCAGAATGAATTTGCAGCCCTATTTGATGGCCACTGCATTCAGGTGCGCAGCAGAGAAAGTCCCAATGATGCGTCCGCTTGTGTACGAATGGCCGCGGGACAAAGCCGCTCGCCAAGTTGAGGACGAATTTCTTCTGGGGGATGCTATCGTTGTTGCACCGCTGTTGGAAGAAAACCAAACTGCAAGAGAAGTCTATCTGCCGGAGGGCGAATGGTACGCCTTTTTTACGGGAAAATGCTATTATGGCTGCCAGACAATTTCTACGACGGCAGATATGAAATTCCCTGTTTTTATCCGCGGCGGCTATGCAGTTCCTCTGCATGCTGATGGCATGGATTCACTTGGTAATCCAGTTTCTCAGAATCTTAATTCTAAACTGATTCTGCTTGTCGCTGGAGCGGCAGGCAAAAGTACTTTCACCACAAATAAGTCGGTTCTTACCTGCGAGTGGAAAAACGAAAAGGTCCGCGTGGAAGGAACTGGAGCAGAAACCGTTCAAATTCACCATTTTTGCTGACCGCAAGAGGCTTTAGCACACAGCAAGAGGCTGTTTATTTGCAGTCAAAAGGATTTGCCTATGAACGCTATTATTTTCGATTTAGATGGTGTTCTGTGTCATACAGATGAATATCACTATATGGCATGGAAAGCCATAGCTGATGAATTGCATATTCCTTTTAATAGAGAAGTCAATAACCAGCTGCGAGGTGTTTCGCGGATGGAGAGTCTCGAACTAATCCTGCGCAATTCGCCAGTCTGTTATAGCGAGCAGGAAAAATTTCTGCTTGCGGAAAAGAAAAACAATATTTACAGAGAACTGCTGCAAAATATAACTTCAAAGGATTTGGCAGATGGTGCATGGACAGTTCTGGAAAAGCTACATGCCGTCCATATCCCGATGGCTATTGGATCTTCAAGCAAGAATACACCGCTTATTGTAGAAAAACTTGGAATTGGAAAATTCTTTGATGCTATTGTAGATGGAAATCAAATTTCACATTCAAAACCGGATCCGGAGGTCTTTTTGCTGGCGGCAGAAAAGCTGCACCAAAAGCCAAGTGATTGCCTTGTCGTTGAAGATGCAGAGGCAGGTGTGAAAGCCGCCCTCAATGGGGGCTTTCTGGTGGCTGGAATCGGGCCAGCAAAAGATTGCCCGAACGTCAAGTATCCGCTTCTATCGTTAAGTGAACTTCTTGCAGTAGAGGGCCATCCAGCCTGATGGAAAACTAAATAAAAGGTGATGATAAAAGAGCCTGCATTCTGAAGTCCAGTTGGACTTGGATGCAGGCCTCTTTTTTGTTATAAGTTATTTTTCCGTTTTGCGTTTCTTTCAAGTGATGAGCTATATGATTTGCAGTATAAAAGGCGCACACAGTAGCTCAAACTGTGTGCGCTCTTTTGTGCTAGAAATTATTTATAAAAAACTGTACCCTAGAAGAAGAACGTTAGTAAAGAGAAATAGGGAAATTACCATGTACCATACAGAGCCATGCCAGAGGCCAAGGAATAGTTGACGCAGACAATATCAAAATCGAATACGCCGTTGCAGTTGGAGTTACGGACTCAAGAGGAAATGGTGACCTAACCTTTTCTATTACAGCAGGAACTGTAAATGATGAAGGGAAAAAAGAACTCAAGGCTGCGCTCGCAGCGGTAAGTGATTCGGAGATGAGTTCGGATGTCAAGAACACAATCTCCAAAATGTTTGATGGAATGGCAATTTCTGTTGGCCAAGGAGAATCAAGCATTTCTATTAAGGAAAATACGAGTGAAGGTAGTGTGACGATTTCGTTGAGTTGTGGCATCCCTAGTTGGAAAGTATCGGAAACTTTGACGACGAGTTTTTCTCAGACAATTTCTGTAACCCTTCGTTCAAAGATTCAGCAGGATGAAAATACTCCGGATGCAGCAAAGAATCTGAATCCTGAAAAGTTGTTAGAAGCATTTAAAGAGGCACCCGAAAGGGTTGGCCGTTCACTAGGTGCGATATATGAAGCTCTCTTTACAAGCGAAGCTTACCTCCTTTGATTTTTCTGCCAGCAGCGCGGTAACAACATACTTAATAATTATTGCTTGATTTCCCAATAATGACGTAACTTCTCCAGTGCGGTCTTTTTACATTTGTTTATGGCCTGTCGAGACTTATTGTCGCTTGTGGCGATTTCTTGGATGCTATATTGACGGAAGTAATGGTCATAAATGACATGATACTCTTCGGTACTTAGCGCACGTTTAAGATCAAGCAGCAAGAGGTTATTGTATGTATCGGATTCGCTGAATGCAGTGTCAAACTGCAAAGGATCATAGTCAGTTTGGCTTTCAATCGAAACAGTGGGAAGCTGATGGCGTTTCGCTTTAGAAAGTGCGATATAATGATGATATATTGCCTTGTTGATATAGCTAATAATAGCACCATCTGTGCTCATGGTCAACTTGTCGAGTTGTAAATTCTTGGAAAACGCAGGTAAGAAACATTGAAAATCCGGCAACGCATCCTCTGATTGCATGAAGAATGCATATTTCTTGAGCAGAGGAGAAAATTTCTCCAAAAGAGCGAGTGCCTGCTCACGGTCACCATTTTGAATATCTTGAATGCAAGTATAAAGAGATGATTTCATTCTCTTCTTCCCCATTTGAAAGGAAAAAGAGAAAAATCATCTGCAAATGTAAACCGAAATCGAAAATATTTTTGTGTTAAGTGTTGAACGATTTAGGTATACACATTGTTACGGCGGCTGCATCACCGCCGTTCAGCAGGTGTAGGCTTACCATATTGGCATACTTTGCGCGGGTCGGGCAGCGGGGGAGTCTCGGCGGGGATGCGCGGCTTTTCGGGTGAGGCTGTTGTGGGGTTCGGGCGCAGCGGTACAGTGTTGATCAACTCGCACCGCAGATGCGCCTGCTTGTCCAGCACGACTTCGGCACTCTCAAAACCGTCCAACCCGTGAACGCGGATCAGGCAGCGTCCGCCTTCTTTGACGATGGCAAGCGGATCTTTGGTGGCCCATTCCCAAGTGATGTTGCTGCCTGCTGTGCGAAGTGCAGCGGTGACGCGTTGGTTCACATGAAGCAGCAGAATGTCGCTGAGAGGTTCATCCTCGATGTCCGGCACCACAAACTTGGCGCGGCGGGGAGCCTTTGCTTTCTTCTTGGGGACTGCCGTGAGGCTGCCGCGCAGATGGTGCAGCACGTACAGCCCCCAGACAGAACAGGCAACAAGCAGAAGCGGCAACAGTAACGCACCGCGCACAAACGCGGCGATGGCTACGATGATGCCCACAAAAATGCTTGTGCCATTCCGGATGGCATGGTCAGATTTCATTGTCGATTACCGTCCTTTCATAAAACAAAAAGGGCTGCATCAGGTGTCCGTTCTGAACACTTGATGCAGCCCAAGGTGCGGCCACTGTTCGGCGGCCATGCGGGATGCGGATTGATTCTTGGTTCACTCCTTTCTGCCAACGGCAGGAAATATCTATATAAAAAAGTGCCGGCAGGGAAAACACCGCGCCCAATTCAGCGCAATGCCATCTACTACCGGCACCGATTACGAAAATAACAGCGTATGCTTATATAGCATAAAAATCATCTACATTGCCATTATAATACTATATCTTGTGGTTGTCAATAATAGATTTTGTGTGGACACCTGCACAACGACAATATCACACTTGCAATTATACTCCCGCAGGAGTATAATTGCAATGAGGAGGTGGTCTGATGAAAAAGACGATTTATCACGGCTCGGATCACATTATTGAAAAGCCCCAGTATGGCTATGGAAAGCCCTATAATGACTATGGCGTTGGCTTCTACTGCACTGAAAACCCGAACATGGCAAAGGAATGGGGCGTAAGTATTGACCACAACGGTTATGCAAATGAATATCAAATCGAATGTGACGGTTTGACGATTCTCGATTTGAATGCCCCGGAATATACAATGCTGCACTGGCTGACGATTCTGCTTGAAAACCGTGAGTTTGATGCGTCCACACCGCTGGCGGCGGAAGCTAAGGATTATCTCTTACAGAATTTTCATCTGGACTACAAAACGGCAGATGTCATTATCGGCTATCGTGCCGATGACAGCTACTTTTCCTTTGCCTCTGACTTTATCAACGGTGCAATCTCGTATCGCCAGTTGTGTAACGCTATGCGCCTTGGCAAACTGGGTCAGCAATTTGTACTGAAAAGCCGAAAAGCCTTTGAGCAGCTGAAATTTATGGGCTATGATACAGCAGACGCCAAAGAATGGTATAAGAAGAAAGCGTTCCGTGACCAGACCGCCCGCCGCCAATACTTTGATGTAGAGCGGAACCGCCGCCAAAGGGGCGATCTTTACATTACAACCATCCTTGACGAGGAGATGAAGCCCAGTGATCCACGCTTACGATAAAAATTATCTTACCGCTGCACAAAAATGTCTTGCGCGTATGCTGGACTACATGGTCAATGATTTACAGTATCCGCTGGAAACAGTATGGAACTGGTTTTTAATGAGCGAGATTTCCCATCGCTTTGAACTCGGTGATAGCACTATTTTGGCAGGCACTTCCGGTGTGGAACTTGCCCGCAGGGTACTGGAACAGGCGGGGGGGCCAGAACCCGTCCGCAAGGCATCCTATGCGTATGACCGCAGTCCCGAATACTGGACGGGCTGGGCTATCGCATATTACCAGTGGGATACCGGGCTGCGCTTCTCTGAAATTGAGCAGGCTGTGCCGATTTCCAAGGTGCGAATGCTGTATACGCCCTACCATGAAATGGACGTTCGCCAGTTTGCTGATAAGATGAACGAACTGTACCGTGCAGCAAAGCCGGAAACAAACATAAAGAGCCTGCGCACACTGGCCGAAATGAGCCAGTCGGAACTGGCACGACAGGCAGAAATCCCTGTGCGCACCATCCAGCAATATGAGCAACGCCAGAAAGACATTAACAAGGCGCAAGGGGAAACCTTGCTGCGCTTGGCACGTGTCCTGCATTGCAGTATAGATGATCTGATGGAAAAAGTCCCACAGCAATAACATGAATAAAAAGCGGAAGATTCTCATTTAAAACAGCGGGAATCTTCCGCTTTCATTTTGGTAGTTATCGTATCAGTAAGTATCAAGCATAATCTGCTGCCGCAGATAAAGGTTTGCCACCGCTGTGATGACCTCGCGACTGCAACGGTACTTCCGAACAGCCTGAGCGAAGTTATCGCAGTTCAGGTCGTTGTCATCGTACAGCTTCGGCTGCCTTGGGGTAGTAATAGATTGGCGGCTCGTTCGATACGGAGAAGAACATATTGCGCAGATGCGCCGTGCTTTTCTCGCTGAGAAGTGCCGCACTCTCGGCAGTTTTGGCAAACTGCATCGGGTCGGGTATGGGCAACAGATGCTCCATCCCGTACAGCTTTTTGTGAATGTCGATGAGTCCGCGCTGCTCCAAGCGGATACGATTCAAAAGTACGTCAGGATTCAAGCGCGGCCTCCTTTTTGTAGTAGCTGACGGTGCCGTCTTCGGCTACCGTGCAGAATCCGGCCGCCTGCGGAATGTCCAGCAACTCAATCTGGGCAGCATCATCGACCACCACAATGCGTTTGCCTGCATCTTTTTGTGGCTGTCGCAGAAGCTGGCAAATCATAGTCTCCTTGCCCTGCGGGATAGGCACGATCTCATACAGTTCTCCATTTGCAAAACAGAGGATAGCTGCCGGAAATTTTCCAACGGTGTGGTATTCCACCTGATCTATAAAATCGAGCAGAACCCAGACGCAGTGGGATAAGTCCTTGTCTGCGTTGCTTTGCACTTCTCTATTTGCGTAGTAGCGGTGATTCCCGGCGCAAAAGATACGGCCCTCTTTCAGCATATGGGCAAGCAAAGTCTTTGCCGTCGTTTCCTTTTCGGGAAAGAAGCGGCAGAGCTGATCTTCAGTCAGACCAGGGTACAGCGAGATGTTATGCAGCATTTCAGCGGCTTCCCGCTGATAGATCGCTGCGCGGTTTTTCAATAAAATCACCATCCTTATTGCGCATTAAGGACGCATAAAGACGTATTAGGTACTGTCGGCAGCATAGCCACAGGCCGCTAATACGCAATCAATACGCCCTACTGCGTATTAAACTTTTTATTGCGTAATCATTGCGTCAAGGCGGACGTATTACGGTCATCTGCAAAACCTCCCACATCAGAATTTATCCAAAACAAAAAGAGCCGTGCCTGAAAAAAGTCAGGTACGACTCTGGGTGAAAATGTCCAACCTTTTTGGCTGAACCCTATTTTGAACATACTAATTGTAACACGCGGGATTATACACGTATATACAATTACTGCGCGGATGTTGTACAGATGTAATGCAAGTGCAGCAAAAAACTTTTTGAGCGAGCATCATAATCAAATAATTCCGATGTCACCGCAAAATTCACTTCTGTTATGGAAATAGAACTTCTTTCGTGTAAGAATACAAATATATACACTGTGGAGGTCGAAGCACATGAACGAGAATAGTGCCATACGGCTTTTTGAGGATGAAAAAACACGTACCGCATGGAATGAAGAACAGGGAGAATGGTGGCTTTCCATTCAAGAACGTGGTTGCCGTTTTAGCAGAAAATTCTGACCCGAAACGGTACATAAAGAAAATGTGCACTCGTACTCCGGAATTGTCTGCCAACTGTGGTACAATTTGTACCATAGTTCAGATGATTGCCGCAGATAGCAAAATGCGACTTCTTTTGAAGAATCTGTGAATCTCTGACCATAGCGGCTGCGGCTGCCATCATAAAAAAATCCGGCGTTCAAAACGCCGGATTCAAAGCGGAGTTATTTTCCAAGCACAATGGATAGCTTGATTTCTTTTTCCGTTTCGCTCAGGTCGAAATCGCCGCCGTCGGCGACGGTTACGCGCAGCTCATAGAGTACGCCGTCCGTCAGCTCCGTCACAGCCGCGCCGCTCTCATCCGTGATTGACCACAGCTCGGGGGCAACCTTTACCAGCTTGCCGTCTGCACCATAGGCGTAGA
>OBLF01001062.1_pt1 | contig 24698 bp, 21 predicted proteins | sample 1519231 | NCBI WGS metagenome assembly OBLF01 (sample SAMEA2602895, study PRJEB22501) | metagenome | reverse complement strand
TTTCCTCATTATAACATACCGCGAGGGCTGTTGCGAGACTTTGTCAACAGCGCCATAATAAATGGAATGCAGAGTGTAATGGCATTTAGATTGAAAATTCAGGGTATTAGATGGGATAGCCTCCTCAGGTTTTACTGTGTGAATTTGCAATGCACTGTCTGGATTTGCTTTGTAGCGCCGCATCAAATCAGAAAAGTACTTCTTCAGAAGTTTCGTTGGAATAAGACTTGCAGATTCAAACAATACCGTCAAAGACGCCAGTTCCAGTACAGATTGAAATTCATTTAGCTCATTAAAAAAATAAAGGTTCTTTTCGGTAGATAACGTAAAAAAGTTCGGTTTTTCTAAATTGGCCGCAATACGCGGTGCATACATTTTAAGCTGATTCATGATGGTAGTAGTGCTATCGTAGGGGTATTTTTCAATCAAAGAGTGTAGGGCATAAAAGAGTTGCCTAAATTCAGGGCAGTCCATATAAGGAAGATTACAGACATTTATAAGAAAATATCGAAATCCTTTTAGACTAAGTGGGTTGCTTTTTTTGACAATTCATAGGGATATGAGTAGACGGTATGAATGCTGCCATTGGAAGGATGACGGTAAAAAAATAAAAAAGGATATTCGAGTGCTGGAGGGCAAAAACTGACTTGGCAGAGGGTCAAATAGTTATCGCGTGCATTACAAAAAGTTGTCCATAAATTTACTGCAAGTTCAAAGGCTTGCTGCGAGGTCATAATTGAAACGAAGTTCTTTTCAGGCTGTTTGTAAAAGGCATGTAGATCGTCCATCACAGAGAAAAAACGGGTTGGTAAGCGACTGCCGGTTATCCATAAAATATCCTCCCCAAAACGTGTACCATAAAAAATGTAAAAGTAAATAGAAATATATGAATAGCTAAGTGGGAGCACAATAAAATCAGTGGGCAGTTCGACTTTTTAGATAGTGTAAAAAAACCAAAACACGTGGCTTTTGTAAATTTGTACATCCCCATCAACAGGTCGATAACGCACGCACACGATGCGGCGAATCGATAGTCGAGGGGGCGCCCCATTCAATGGAAACCCATGAAAGAATAGCACTTGACCGTAATCAAAGAGTAGCGCTTCTGCTTCACGTTAATCAACGGCTCTACCAAAAGGGCGAGATTAGCAAGGATGTTTATGAAGCGGCGAAGGAAAAAATATTATTAGCAAAATGATAAACATAAATTATGCAAATTATAACGAAAAATGGAGCGATATAATTATACATAATCAAATTAAAAATACAGTAAAGAGAGGAAACGGATTGTCCGACAAATTCCTCTCTTGCTATCAGTAACAAGGAGGATAAGAAATGAAGAAAGAAAAAGATAATAGGAAAATCAGCGTAAGACTAAATGATGAAGCATATAAGAATGTAATTGATGCAGTTAAAAAAGGAATTAGCAAAAGTGAATTTATAAACAATGCAATTATTGGATGCAATACAACCAATATAGGCGAGTTAAGAACAGCGATGACTCATATATGCAATATTCAAACAGAACTTAAACTGATTATCGATATGATTACCAAAAATGAGATTAGAAAGGAGCTTAATGGACTATGCCTTGCCTTAAAATCGTCCCTGAGTCCTATGTGAACTCTGATGCTCTTGATTGCCTGGTACACAAGTACATTTATCCAAAATCCCATACGATCGGGGGCCTCTCTGTTGATCCTGCTCATGCAGCGGAGCAGATGAAACTGGTGAAGCAGTTGTGGTACAAGGAAAATGGCAGCCAGCTCCTGCATTTCATCCTTGCCTTCAGTCCTTGGGAATCCGAGCGGATCAAAAGTGCAGGTGAGTTGATGCCATTTGCTTACGATGTTTGCAGCTGCTTTGCTGATGATTACCAGATTGTCTTTGGTATTCATTGCGGAAGAACTGGACTTTGGCACATCCATTTTGTTGTTAATTCGGTCAGTTTTACAACTGGAGAACGACTTTTGCGGAAAAATTCTATATATTTAGCTTTGAAATACCATATTCAAAGCTGCCTGCCAGATGGTAGAAGCATCCCTATCTATTATAACTGAGTAGCATAGAATCTCTCTGTATAATTTATAAAACATCTCATTTTTTGATTTATAAGTTATATCTTATAAAAAGCTATAATTCGATTGAATTTTCATTTGTATTGCGCTAAAATTAAGACAATACAGAAGGGAGGTATACCCAATGATCAAACGAGAACTCTACATGAGCCGTATCCGGCCATTTATTGGCGGTGAATTGATTAAGGTGATGACTGGTATCCGACGCAGCGGAAAGTCTGTCATGCTGGATTTAATAAAAGAGGAATTGGTAGAGTCTGGAATTGATTCAGCGCAGTTTATTTCGATCAATTTTGAAGATATGCGCTATGCGTATCTGTGCAACGCTCAGGTGCTGCATGAGGAAATATTGCACCGTGCCGAAACAATTCGAGGCAAAGTCTATTTGTTCTTTGATGAAATCCAAGAGGTTAAGGACTGGGAAAAGTGCATTAACTCTCTGCGTGTTGCGCTGGATTGTGACATTTATATCACAGGTTCCAATGCCAAACTGCTATCCGGTGAACTGGCAACTTACTTGGGTGGACGGTATGTGGAGTTCGTAATCTACCCATTTTCCTTTGCTGAATTTCTGGAACTGTATCAACCAATCGCACCGCAGGCATCAATCCAACAGTGCTTTCAAAAGTACCTGCTTTCTGGAGGAATGCCATATCTCGCAAATCTCCGCTATGCAGAGGAACCGTCCCGTCAATATTTAACAGATGTGTTCAATTCCGTGCAGCTCAAGGATATTGTCCAGCGCAATAAGGTACGGGATGTTGATTTGTTGGGGCGGATTTTGGCCTATGTGATGGCGAATGTGGGGACAACCTTTTCTGCTACATCGCTGTCCAAATTTTTCAAAAATGAGCAGCGTACCGTTGCCCCGGAAACGATCCTGAACTATATCAAATACTGCTGTGATGCGTTTCTATTCTATCAGGTAAAGCGACAGGACTTACAGGGCAAGCAGATCCTTGCTTCTAATGAGAAGTATTATATTGCCGATCATGGCATCCGCGAAGCTGTTTTTGGCGGAAATATGCGGGACATCAATCTCATTTTGGAAAATATCGTGTATCTGGAACTGCTGCGCCGGGACTACACAGTAACGGTTGGAAAATATGGAGACAAAGAAGTTGATTTTGTTTGCGATAAACACGGCGAAAAGCTCTATGTGCAAGTGACCTATCTGCTGGCCTCAGAGGAAACAATCAATCGGGAGTTTGGCGTTTACGATAACATCAGAGATAACTACCCTAAATATGTTGTGTCTCTAGATGAGTTCGACATGAGCCGCAATGGGATTAAGCACCGGAATATTAGGGATTTTCTTCTGGCGGATAAATGGGAATAAAGAATGGACGCAGGGAACGGTGTAGACATATCCGTTCTCTACACGCTCCACGATGCCTACATGGTCGGAACTTCCGTCCTGTCCGTCCGTGTCCGGATCATCCCAATCAAAGAAGATGATGTCGCCCGGTCGCGGCTCGTAGCTGCCATCCTGCCACAAAGCGCGCTCTTGGAACCATGCCGTACCGGAAGGACACCATGCAAACATCGGGATGATGCCGTTTTACGCTTACGCTGCATCTAACACTTTTCTAACACTGTTAGATGCTGATTGACCGTCAATAGTTCTTCACGAATGGATTCGTTCAACATTTGCTTGATGATGTTTTTTAGCTCGCGTATACATAACCAGAGGAATGAACTCTGTTGATGTAGTAAAGCTTGCTGGTCTAAAGATGTAGCTATTCAGATAATTGATTTTGGTTCTCTTACTCAAGCATAAAAGCGATGGTATCCTCTAAGTTTTTCCCTTTAGACGAAAGAATAAAGCAAGTATGAGCAGGGATGGGTTAAAACAGGTGCTGCGCAGGAGGGAGGACGAACTGAAATCGTCCTCCCTCAGTTCGTAGATCAAAAGGTTTTGCAACTTAGCTGCACTTGGCTAAAAGTGGTGCGCGGGAAAGAAAAACGGAATGCGGATCACATGATTTTCAATGGCCCAAAACGACAAAAAGATTCGATCACTTTTGGAGAGTCTCCTTAAAAAGTGCCCATTGAATAACTGTTTGCACAATGCTATAATCCAATTCTATGCATCAATAAAAACAGTGGGTTAGAGACTTCCTTCACACCCCATAAAAGGAGAGACAATCTATCATGGACATCAAAGGAGATTGGAAAAAGCGGGCCGTCAGCGGATTGATGGTGCTGGCAATGGCGCTGAGTTTGCTGCCAACTTCTATTCTGGCGGCCGATACGCGCAGCGTTACGGACAACGCCATCAAAAACGGCAGCTTTGAGCAGCCTGCGTTTGACGATAAGAATTCGCCGCAGTGGGATGCAGATCTGGTTCATGACTGGCATACAACGGCATCCGACCAAAAGATCGAGTTCGGATCGAGGCGGAACGGCAAAGATGCTCCCCAGCTTACAGGCAACGACAAGACTATTCCGGATGGGGACCAGTTTGCGGAGCTGAACGCCGACGAAGAGAGCACGCTTTATCAGTATGCCACGACGGTCGGCGGCAATGTGTATGAGTGGGGCCTTTCTCACCGCGGCCGTATGGGCGTCGACCAGATGGCGGTCATTATCGGCCCGAAGCAGGACATTGACCCGGCCAAGCCGAGCAAGGATGGCAGGGATCAGTTCATGCGCATGACGGACTGGGTACGTCAGCACGCGTCGGATATGGGCGTGACCGTTTCCGATATGGGCTGTACGCAGAAGATCACGGTCTACTCCAAAAAGTTTGCCGCAAACGGCGGCTTCCAGAATGATATCGGGGATAGTGCGTTCAGTGCTTCGCCGTCTGACGTGTACACGGAGAAATGGAATGTCTGGATCATCGGCACGAATAACAACGCCTGGGGCAATTACGGCACAAACAGCTCGGACTATGCGGCGGGGAAGCTTGCGTATAGCTGCCGCTACGCCGTGCCGGACGGGCAGAAGGAGACCGTCTTTGCCTTCTGCTCCTATTCTGCGGCGACATATAATAAGACGCTCGGCAACCTGATCGACAATATTCATTTCAGCCTTTATCAGACCATCACGGCGGCGGCCACGGCGGGGGGATCGGGCTTTATCATCGTTCCGACCGGCGACAAAGGAAGCGAGTATTACGAGATCGGTAGCAGTATGCGAGAGCTGGTAGTGGCTAACGGCAGCCCCATCACGGTGAAGGTGGTCAAACCGAAAAGCGACGATGTTCAGTTTGTCGGCGCGTATGTCACGCGCCAGACGCAGACCGGGCTGGAGAAGGAGTTTATTCCCGCAGCGAGTTGGAGTTGGAATGAAGTTGACAGAACCTATACTTATGAGCACCCTGTGGAGGAACCGGCGGATATCGTGCTGGTCTTTGTCAAAAAGCCTATGGTCATATATGAGGCCAACGGCGGAGACCAGTATACCCACGGCGACAATGGGACGAATGCGGTCTCCTTTGCTCCGCAGGTGAGCGGTGATGGCAGCACAACAGAACGCGCTCCCTATGACTCAAAGGAGGCCACAACAGCAAAGGACGGCTGGAAATTTGACGGCTGGCTGCTTGCACGAAACAATAAAGTGCTGCCCGCGGTCCACACCGTGAGCTATGACGCGGCAAGCGAAACTTTTACCTTTACGGCGGCTGATGGTACAAATGAAAAGCTCCAATCCGGTGGCGCAACGCTCATCGCCCAGTGGAAGTGGCGTCAGCGCTTCGTCACCGCCTCACGCGTGAAGAGCGCGGACGGCACAGTGAGCAATGATTTTCTGGTAAATGCGGACTGCGGCAGCATTACAGTAGGAAAGAGCGGCGGATCAGCTGTTACAACAGAAACGGAAGGAGCGGTCACCGACTACTATTCTCAGGCCAACGAGAAGATCACGGCGACTGCGGCGGCCAAAGAGGGTTACCGCTTTGTCGGCTGGTATCAGCAGCTGGACGGCGATAACTACCAGTTCGTCAGCAATCAGGCAACATATACTTATACGGCAAAGGCTGAGGGCGTGCAGACGATCTACGCCCGCTTTGCCCCCACACATACGGTGACGTATCAGTGGACAGAGACCCCAAACGAATGCCCAACGGAAGAGGAACTGAATGCGGCAGGAAAGACGCTTCCTGACGCTGCTACCGTGATGGACGGCGATAACTATCCTATTTCGACGGTTTACAAGGCAAATGAAACGAGCATTCCCGGGACCAAGCGGGAGAATGACGTGACGGTTTACGGCAAATGGACGTTTTCCGGCTGGCGCGATGAAAATGGCGATATTCGCAAGGAGAATCTTGCGGATGTCCGCAAGGACCGCACGTTGACGGGCCACTGGACGTTCATGCCGAATACCAGATTTATGCTGACCTATCAGGTGGCGGAGAACGGCAGCTGGACACCGAGCAATCTTTCCGCACTGGCTGCTGAGAAGCAGTATTTCCGCACGGAGCCGGTCACTGCGGCAAAAGCGCCGACATACACGTCGGGTGAGCTTTACGTCGATCAGAATCTGACGCTCAAGGGCACGTGGACATTTGGCGGCTGGAAGCGCAACGACACAAAAGATACTGTTGCGGCGGGCGGCGAATTCAACATGCCGGGAAATGATGTGACGCTGACCGGCCAGTGGAGCTTTACACCCGATACGTATACGGTGTCGTATGATATTGGAAATGGCACAGGTACGGCGCCTAAATCGCACGACAGTTACGATTATTCTGCGCTTCCGGATAAGGCTGGTTGTGTGGAAGCGAGCGGTATTCCGTTCGGTGCGTCGATCAAACTGAGAGACTTTAACTGTACTGCGCCGGAGGGGACCTATTTTGCCGGTTGGAGCATTGTAAAACCGACAAGTGATAATTTAGACACCATTCAGACGCAGGGCCCCAGCGCGGTGGTCGACAATGAGACGCTTCAAATCACGAAAGATGGCAGCCATCATGTGACGCTTTACGCCGTCTACAAGCCAGTGGGCACAGCGACTGTGGAGTTTGATGCCACACCGGCTGAGGGCGGCACCGTGAGTCTCCGTAGCGGCAGCTTCACAGTAACGGGCAGTACCGTTACAGGCGGCGATGTCGTATCCACTGCTGAACCAAAGGCGGGTTGGCATTTTGTCGGCTGGTACGAAAAGAGCGACAACGTCGAAAGTGATGTGACGCTGACTGTTACCGCGGCCATGATGCAGGAGAAGCTGGACTCGCCCACGGAGAACGGAACGCCCGTGCGCTATGTCGCCGTGTTTGAACCGAATACGTTTACCGTATGTTTCGATGCGAACGGCGGCCAGGGAAGTATGGGCAATCAGACCTTCGGAGGTGCCGACAGTCCGCGAAATCTGACGAAAAATGCCTTTAGCAAGGCAGGCTATGAGTTCGACGGCTGGGCGGAATATTCCGATAAGGAAAAGCCTTCCGACGGAACGGGAACGATCTATCGTGACGGTGCGCTCTTTGAGAATGTGACGACCTATCAGGGAGAACAGATCAAGAACGGAGATACGATCACCCTCTACGCGCAGTGGAGAGAGATCGAACATGTGACGATCACCTACACAGCCTACCCCGATTCGCTCGGCAGTGTTGCGCTCAATTCGAAGAGCGAAGCAGCGGTGCAAAATGACCTTGCCGTGCAGAGCAAGATCATCTATGAAAAGGTTAATCCTGAAACGGGTGAGATTGTCGGCGCAACAGCCACGGTGAATAGCGGCAGCGTGTTTGCAGGCTGGTATAATGACCTTACAAAGAAAAAGGTATGGGATAGCGAAACGTTTGTCCCGCAGCAGCAGAACGGCCGCTATGTGAGCGCAAGCTATGTGGCCCGCTTCCGTCCGTACCGCTACACGCTGCATTATGAAGCCAACGGTGGTATAGGGAAGATGGATGATCAGATCTTCCAGCACGGACAGATCCTCCCGCTGAATGACTGCACCTATTCCCGCGAGGGATATGATTTCATGGGCTGGTCGATGAGCGCAGATAATGTTAAGCAATTTGATAATAAGGCCGAGGTGGGCTTCAGCAGCCTGTTGCAGACCAGCGATGAGCCGAAAGACAATGCCGAGGCGACCCTTTATGCCGTCTGGAAGGAGCGTGACGTCACGCTCAACTATGCGAGCAGCGATGAATCGCTCGGCACGGTGACTGTCGGGTCGGAGACCATTGGGGCTGTGAACGGCAAGCCCACCGGTTCGACCGCGCAGCCGAAGAGCGGCGCGCGGTTTGACGGCTGGTACAGCGCCGACGGCACGCTGCTTTCGACTGATCTGACGTTCGTTCCGACGAGGGAGTCTGGCACCGTCTGGCAGGGAACGACCTATTACGCGCACTTCAGTGCCAAGAGAAGTCCCTCGACTCCGTCCACACCGGCAAAGCCGGACGAGACAAAGCCGACGCTCACACCCATCCCGGAAATGCTCAACGGCGAGGATCATTACGCCTACTTGCTCGGTTACAAGGATGGCACCGTTCGCCCGAACGGAAGCATCAGCCGCGCTGAGACCGCCACGATTTTCTTCCGGCTGCTCAACGCGGACATCCGTGACGGAAACCTGACTGCTGAGAACACCTTCACCGATGTGGTCGACGGTCAGTGGTGCAACAAATCCGTCTCCACCATGGCAAAGTTGGGCATCGTAAAGGGCCGCACGGCTGAGATTTTCGACCCCTATGCCCCTATCACCCGCGCTGAGTTTGCAGTGATCTGCGCCCGTTTCGACACGAAGCAGACCAACGGCAACAACAACTTCTCCGACATTTCCGGTCACTGGGCTGAAGCGGAGATCAAGCGGGCCGCAGCTTTGGGTTGGATCGCAGGTTATGCTGATGGCACGTTCCGTCCGAACGACTACATCACCCGTGCGCAGGCTGTGACGATGATCAACCGCGTGCTGCACCGCCTGCCGGAGAAGGAGAGCGACCTGCTCGCAAACCAGATCGTCTGGCCGGACAATCCGGAGACCTTCTGGGGCTATCTTGCAATCCAGGAGGCGACGAACTCGCACGAGTACGAGCGCAAGGCGGACGGCGTTCACGAAACGCAGACCGCCAAGCGTGAGAACCGCGACTGGTCGAAGGAATTTGAGCAGTAAGCATATAAACCGCCATCTCAGGGAGCTACTGCACCCCGAGATGGCGGCCTTCTGTTATTGCGGCATATAGCATTCTTCCGGGGCATTCGCAGGCGGCCACTTTCCATACCGTTCCTCCGGCATCAGCTCTGCAAACGCCTGCTCCATCTTAAAAAGTCGGGAGCAACTGTCTTATGCATGTCTATGCGCGGTTAGATTTTACGCTTACGTCTATTGGAAGGCAACTAAGGATAGCCAGACCGTCTCTGGTTCCGCAGTAATCAATATTGCCAAGGCTCCGCTGACCATCAAGGCGGATGATATGTCCATGACTGTTGGTGGCACGCTGCCGAAATTCACCTACACCTCTACTGGTCTGGTGAATGGCGACAGCTTGGCCACCGAGCCTAAACTGGCCTGCACGGCGGATGGTTCTGTCGCAGGCACCTATTCTATCGTTCCCAGCGGCGCGGATGCGGGAAGCAACTATGAGATTACCTATATGAACGGTACGCTGACCATTTACAGCCGTTCTTCTGGCGGTGGTTCTTCTTCCAGTGGCAGCAGCTACACGGTGTCCGTCCCCAGCGCCAAGAACGGCGATGTGACCGTTTCTCCCAAGAACGCCTCCAAGGGCGACCGGGTGACCGTCACCGTCAAGCCCGACAGCGGCTACGAGATCGGCTCCGTCACCGTGCTGGACAGCAAGGGCAATGAGCTGAAGCTCACCGACAAGGGCGACGGCAAGTACACCTTCACTATGCCCGACGGTAAGGTGGAGGTCAAGGCGACCTTCGTCAAGGCGGGGGAGACCAGCCCCTTCGTTGACGTGCCCGCCGACTCCTATTACTTCGACGCCGTGAAGTGGGCCCAGAAGCTGGGCATCACCAACGGCAAGACCAATGGCCTGTTCGGCTCCAGCGATCCCTGCACCCGGGGCCAGAACGTGACCTTCCTCTATCGCGCCATGGGCACCGCTCCCACCACGGTGAACGGCTTCACCGACGTGGCGGCCGGCGACTTCTACGCCGAGGCTGTGGCCTGGGCCGTGGAAAACGGCGTGACCAACGGCACAACGGACTCCACGTTCAGCCCCAGCAACGGCTGCACCCGGGCCCAGATTGTGACCTTCCTCTATCGCGCCAAGAACTGACTCTCCGCACAGGCAGCGGGAGACCTTACACGAGGTCTCCCGCTGTTTTTCTACTTTTTCGGACAACTTCGTAGGAAATTCCCTATATTTACCCGGTAGGGTACTTGCATATTCCGGGCGGGGGGAGTATACTATAGGTATCGATCAGCCCTGCAGCGGTAGCGGGGCATATATTTTATACTTATGGGAGGATACAGTATGAAACGCAAATTTCTATCAATTTTGCTGACGCTGGCAATGGCCTTGACGCTGCTGCCGACAGCGGCAATGGCGGACGAGACGAACTCTGATGGCGCGGAACTGGCAAAACTGTTTACCGAAGTCAAAGCGGGTGCCGCCGGTTCGGGTGATGTTACAGTCACGATCAATAAGGATTATAATCTGACCGGTTATGGCTGGACTTCTCTTACGGTTGATGGCTATCATGGTGCAGGTATCGTCACCGTTGAAGGCAATAACCACACCATTACTGGTCTGAACGCGCCGCTGTTCGCCGGTGGCTTTGCCGGGGCATCTGGTATTGTGATTAAGAATTTGACTTTGACTGGCGTCACAATCGATGACTCTGCAAATTCTCAGGGTATCGGCGCATTTATCAATAATGTTGATTCGATGCCGAAGATCGAACTGGATGACTGCCATCTGACTGGTAGTAAGATCACCAGCACCGGCGGTGCTCGTGTTGGTGGCTTGATCGGCTGGACTTCCGGCTATAACAATCCGAATGATGGCCCGGTTGATACCTATATCACGGTTAAAAACTGCTCGGTAGAAAACACTGAGATCACTGCAAAGGGTTCTGTTGGCGGTATCATCGGCCACGCCGGCTGCAACCCCGCAACTTTCCATACCTTTACTGATAATACAGTGACTGGCTGCACATTGAATTCTACCGATGACGGCGGTTGGCGCGTTGGCGTGGTTGCGGGTACGGCTAATGTCGGTGAAATTAGCATTGCTGATACTACTGAAAGCAATAATACCCTGACCCAGACTGGCAAGACTGCTCCCGAAGGCCAGTCTGATTTGTATGGCCGATTTGTTCCCGACACAACCGGTAAGCTGATAATTGATGGTGTACCTGTTTTTAATTCTGATATCGTTGCCGCAATCGGCAATACCGGTTATAAGACCCTTGCCGATGCAGTTACGGCAGCCGATAATACTACTACCGTAACCCTATTGAAAGATACCACTGAGAATGTCACGATTCCTACCGGCAAGACCATCACGCTCGACCTGAACGGCAAAAAGCTGACCAACGCTGACGGGCAAGACACCATTACAGTCGCATTGGGGGCATCGCTGACTGTTACCGGCAGCGGTACCGTGGACAATGTGACGCACGGCAAGGCCGCTATTTATAACAACGGTACCGTGATCCTGAACGGCGGCAGCTATACCCGCAGTGCAGAAGCCAGTACATCTATTAAGGATGCAAACGGCAACAGCTACTATAATATCCTCAACCATGGCACGATGACGATTGGAAAGAACGTTTCCGTGACCTCGCGCGGCAGCTTCTCCAGCCTTATCGCCAATGGATACTACAATTTTAGTGATACCAACCCGAGAAGTGGTTATGTTTCCGGAACAAATCAGGAAACTCCGAGTCTCACAATCAACGGCGGTACGTTCTCCGGCGGCATTAACACCATCAAGAACGATGATAACGCTACGCTGACTGTTAACAACGGTTCTTTCAGCAATATGACGCAGGCGGCCATTCAGAATAATCATGTTGCCACGATCAATGGCGGCACTTTTGACGCGAAAGCGAATCATGCAATTGAAAACAGGCACTTTGATGGCGGCCATAATACCGGCTCGGTTACCGTGACAAGCGGTACTTTTACCGGTGGTCTGTATACCACTACGGGTGCTACTTGGAGTATCTCCGGCGGCACGTTCAGCAGCGATCCGAGCGTTTACGTTGTGGGCAACGGCAGCGCCAACATTGTCAAGCGCGCTGGCAGCGAGGGCGCTTATACCTACACGGTTCTTGCAAAATCCGGTTTGACCTCCGGCGTGTATCTGACAAACCCCTCCGGCGCTCTGGCAAGCAATTACTATGTGAGCAGCACCGCGAACGGTGTCTGGACGGTCAGCTACTCTGCGCCCAGCTCCGGCGGCGGTTCCAGCTCCTCCTCCAGACGCTATGACGTCTCCGCACCCTCTGTCAAGCACGGCGATGTGACCGTCAGCCCCAAGAACGCCTCCAAGGGCGACCAGGTGACCGTCACCGTCAAGCCCGACAGCGGCTATGAGCTGGACACCCTGACCGTGAAGGATGCCAGCGGCAGCAAGATCAAGGTGAAGGACAAGGGCGACGGCAAGTTTACCTTTACCATGCCCGCCTCCAAGGTGACGGTTTCCGCGGAATTTGCTGAGATCGAGACGCTGGACTTCGCGGACGTTTCCACCGATGCCTACTACTATGAGGCTGTGAAGTGGGCCGCCAAGAAGGGCATCACCGGCGGTACCGGCGACGGCAACTTCAACCCCAACGGTTCCTGCACCCGCGCCCACATCGTCACCTTCCTGTGGCGCGCCGCCGGCTCTCCTGAGCCTAAGAGCACGGTGAGCTTCGCGGATGTTCCCGCAGGCAGCTACTACGCCAAGGCTGTGGCCTGGGCTGTGGAGAACGGCATCACGCTGGGTACCGGCGACGGCACCTTCAGCCCCAACGCCACCTGCACCCGCGCTCAGAGCGTGACGTTCCTGTACCGCGCACTGGGCACCGCACCCACCACGGTGAACGGCTTTACCGATGTGGCGGCCGATGTTTTCTATGCTGACGCAGTGGCCTGGGCCGTGGAGTGCGGCGTGACCAACGGCACGACGGACTCCACCTTCAGCCCCAACAACGGCTGCACGAGAGCACAGATCGTTACGTTCCTCTATCGTGCCTATCAGGGCAAGTAAGAAATAAGCTTACAATCAACAAAGGGCCTCCCATTCGGGAGGCCCTTTGTTGATCTATATAAGTGTAAGTCAAATAATCTATTTTTGTTATTCTTTTTAGTCACAGTGTTTTCCGCAACGTGAACAGTCCCCACAGCAGCCGTTTCTATCGTTGCAATTACAGCCTTTTTGCCAGCCTCGGAATGCCGCAACTGCCGCAGCGGCAATAACGAGGAGTAAAACCCAGTCACGTATCCGCATCACAGGATACCTGCCAGAGTATAGACAATAAAGGCCGTGATCCAAGCCACACAGCACTGCATAAGCACAACGCCCACTGTTTTCAGGGTAGAACCAAATTCCCGACGAATGGTAGCCACTGCTGCGATACAAGGAGTATACAGCAGCGTGAACACAAGAAAGCTGATGGCGGAACGGCTGGCAAACAACGTTGTAAGTGCCGCACCACCCAACAGGACTTTCAGCGTGCTGACAACGGATTCCTTGGCGATAAAGCCGGAGATCAAGGAAGTGGCGCAGCGCCAATCCGCAAAGCCAAGAGGAGCAAATGCCGGAGCAATCCATCGCCCAATCAAAGCAAGAAGGCTGTCGGCACTGTCGGTCACAACGTTCAGTCGGGTATCAAAGCTCTGAAGGAACCAGATGATGATCGTCGCCAGAAAAATTACGGTAAACGCCCGCTGCAAAAAATCCCGTGCCTTTTCCCAAAGCAGCAGAGCAACACTCTTGAGACTCGGGAGGCGATAATTGGGCAGTTCCATGACAAAGGGAACTGGCTTACCACGAAATACTGTCTGATCCATGATAAGAGCGGCAACAATGCCGATCGTGATACCCAGCAAATACAGTGACATCATCACCAAGGCCTGATACTTCTGGCAAAAAGCAGCGGTGAAGAAGGCATAAATGGATATTTTGGCAGAACAGCTCATATAGGGTGTCAACAGAATTGTCATTTTCCGGTCCCGGTCTGAGGAAACAGTTCGGGTAGCCATGATGGCTGGTACAGAGCAGCCGAAGCCGATCAGCATTGGCACAATGCTGCGACCGGACAATCCAATTTTTCGTAAGGGCTTGTCCATCACAAAGGCAACACGAGCCATATAACCTGTATCCTCCAGAATTGACAGGAAGAAGAACAGCGTCACAATAATGGGCAGAAATACCAGTACGCTGCCGACGCCGGCAAAAATACCATCGATAATCAGGCTATGTACCACAGGGTTAATACCATAAGCCGTTAAAGCATGATCTGCCACAGTAGTTAAGGCACTGACTCCAACCTCTAACCAATCGGATAGCCGCTGCCCAATAACATGAAAGGTGAGATAGAAGGTCACGAGCATGATTGCCAGAAAGGTTGGAATAGCGGTATACCGACCGGTAAGGATCCGGTCAATTTTCATAGAACGGGCGTGTTCCCGACTCTCGTGGCATTTTACAACGGATGCTTCTACTACTCCTTCAATAAAACTATAACGCATATCCGCCAGAGCGGCATTGCGATCCAGACCCGTTTCGGCCTCCATCTGGACAATACAGTGCTCCAAAAGTTCCTTTTCATTTTCATCCAATCCCAGTTGATCGGATAGATCGTCACCGCCCTCAATCAGCTTGGCGGCGCAAAACCGTGCAGGGATGCCGATACGGTCGGCATGATCTGCAATCAGATGCATGACCGCATGAATGCAGCGGTGGACAGCGGAAGTTTCTGAGCAAAAATCTGTAACTTTAGGAAAAACTTTCCTGCGGGCCACAGTTATTGCCTGATCTACCAGTTCACTAACGCCCTCGCCCTTAGCCGCAGCGATAGGCACCACGGGAATCCCAAGGGCACTGCTCATCTTTTGTACATCAATAGAGCCGCCGTTGGCACGCACCTCGTCCATCATGTTCAGTGCCAGTACCATAGGGACTCGCAATTCCAGCAATTGGAGCGTTAAGTACAGATTTCGCTCAATGTTGGTGGCATCCACGATGTTGATGATACCGTCTGGCTTCTGGTTAATGATGAAGTCCCGAGTAACGATTTCTTCCTGTGTATAAGGCCGCAAAGAATAGATGCCCGGCAAATCAACCACAGAGCAACCTTTTTCATCCCGCATTTCGCCCATTTTTTGATCGACTGTAACGCCGGGGAAGTTTCCAACATGCTGATTAGAACCGGTAAGGGCGTTGAATAATGTGGTTTTTCCGCAATTTTGATTACCAACAAGTGCAAAGGTCATTTGGCATCCTCCTCCACTTCGATTTTTTGAGCCTCCTCTACCCGGAGAGTTAACTCATAGCCTCGGACCTGAATCTCAATTGGGTCACCCATAGGAGCAATTTTCTGTAATGCCACTTTTGTGTGAGGAATCAGCCCCATATCCAACAACCGGCAGCGCAGAGCACCATCACCGCCTACTGCGGTAATGGTGCCGGAGGTGCCCACATTTAATTGATTTAGTGTCATATATATTATTATCCCCCATCTGCTCGTTTTCGACATACTGATGGTATCATTCCTGCTATCGTATGTCAATACAACTTATGGTTCACTGCATTGTCACGGACATCAGGGAAATAATGAAATAAACACAAAGTAATGTGATGGCTGCGAGAACCAGCCTGATTGTATTGTCCCTGTTAACACCTCACTACTCTAATAGGTGCGGGAATGGGCAACGATAACAGAACTTTATACGTATTACCCAGTTGAGAAAGTTTGGCATTCTCAACTGGGTATGTTTTTACCTTTACAACGTAAAAGCACCGGATTTCAATTAGATACTATCAAATGACACCGGAGACGCTTCGGCGATCTTGCGTATCATAGGGCAGCGGAACGCAGGGCGTTTTCGGTGAAATTTTGAGAAAGAAGGTACTTAAAAATGGCAGCGAACGTGGAAACGATGATGTATGTGCGGGAGAAACCGTGGCACGGTCTGGGAGTGGAGGTATCCGAAGCACCCAACAGCGAGGATGCTTTGCGCTTTGCGGGGTTGGATTGGAATGTCCATCAGGAAAACGTGTTCAATTCCAGAGGCGGCGTCATCAAGGGCTTCAGGCTACCTGAGCCTTGACCCTAAGGACATTATTTATAGCAGCGAAAACGATTGGGAAACGCAGAACGGCGCGGAGGTCGATTCCTTTTACCGCTCCGCAATTCAGCGTGGCCTGGACTACCACCAACAGCACCGACGGGGAACGCTGCCCGGCAGTTTTGTAGAGGAAGTCCGGGCCATTCAGCAGCCGCCGATCCCGTGGGATGTGCAGCTTGCCCGCTGGTTTGATGAACAGTTTCAGCCGTTGGAACCTCGGAGGACTTACGCCCGGTTAAGCAGACGGCAGAGTGCGACACCGGACATTCCCCGTCCGGCATGGTTTCTCCCCGAGGAGCAGACGGAGCAGCGGATCTTCGGTGTTTTGCTGGACACATCCGGCTCTATGGAACGTGGGCTGCTGGCTGCGGCATTGGGTTCTATCGCCAGCTACGCGGAATCACGGGACGTACATCATGTCCGGGTGGTATTCTGCGACGCTGCTGTCTATGACCAAGGGATCATGGCCCCGGATGAAATTGCCGGAATGGTGAAAGTGCGGGGCCGGGGTGGAACAAAGCTGCAACCGGGAATTGACCTTCTGGATGAGGATGCTGCTTTTCCGAAAGAAACGCCGCTGCTTGTCATCACAGACGGGGCCTGTGACCGGCTAAACCTTCGTGGACGCACCCATGCTTTCCTGATCCCTGCCGGAAACAGGCTGTCTTTTACGCCACATGAGCCGGTGTTCCGGATGAAATAAATGATCTGCTGTGGCTCCGGGTCATACCGGGGCCGCTTCTATTAGGAGGATGAACTATGAGAAAAAACGCAAATGAGATCATCTTTGACGAAATCATCGTACTTGGCACACCGGCCCTGTTTACCGACTGGCGTGTGGACAGGGCCAGCGTTCCCACTGATATGAAGATGTATGAAGTCCGCCACGCGGACGAAGATTGGGGCGATCCCTGCCAGTTGGCAAGAGGCATCCTTGTTGACTTCTATGGAACCATCCTGACCTTGCAGCCGTTGGCCTTGCCCGCCTGCGGCTATCTGAACTTCGACAGCAGTACGGATTGGGGCTACATAGATGACGATCCCTGTGCCACAGTTGCGGAGTTCCGCAGCAAATACGCCGGAAAGGAGAAATAAACCATGCACAGTACCATTTATGAACTTTCAGAGCAGCCGATCTCTAAAAAACGGTGGACTACGGTAGACAGTCTGCCGGAATGGTTCTTCCAAACTGTGGCCGACTCGGCAGCGGATACGGATGATATTACGAGAGCAGGCCAAATCCGTTGTTTGGAGCAGCACTTTGGCGACCTTTGTATAAGGGACGGAGATCAGCTGCGGTTCGTCTGCGACTTCAAGGCTCGGTATTTCCGAAAGTCCTATCCATATTTTATGGCAGCGGTAAGGGCTTTGGCAAAGACGTCCTATGATACGTTCAGCGGCATTATGCCTGCCCCAGCTTTCCATGCGGCGCTCAGCAGCGTCGCGGAAAGCTACGCAGACCGTTTCGGCTTCTACGTCTATGACGCTGACCACGCAGAGCTGCTTCCTCTGGATGCCTGGCTGCGGAAGGCGGATTTGTCAAAACCATATTATATGGGCAGCGTGATAGATTACCATAGTTGGATGAATACAACCTATCAATGCGGATGAAAGGGAGAAATGCGTATGAATGTATGTCTGCCGAATATGGCGATACCTGTTGAGGAACAGTACCTTACAAATATGCCGCTTTTTGGTTCAGAGAAAAGAAATGCTGCAATGCTTGAAATTGAATGGAGGATAACGATGCTGATTTCGACAAAGAAGCATATTTACTTTTGATATAGTGGATAGCAGGGGAGAGGTGATTGAAGAATTGCGTTCCTTATAGTATGATATATGAACAAACAGAAGTTACGGAGGCTGCCTGTGGATATTTATGAAATACGAAATGCCTTAACTTCAGGACGGACTATTTATGATCTTCCGCTGCGCGTTACATACTATGCCCGCGTTTCCACAGATAAGGACGAGCAATTACACTCGTTGTCTGCACAGGTCAGCTACTATACCGATTTTATCCAGCGTTGCCCAAACTGGACATTTGTTGAGGGATATGTGGACGAAGGACTCAGCGGCACCAGTGTAAAAAAGCGGGAACGTTTTTTACGGATGATCGAAGATGCCCATGAAAAGAAATTCGACTTTATTGTGACGAAAGAGATCTCCCGATTTTCCCGCAATACGTTGGATAGCATCCGCTACACACAGGAATTGCTTCAATGTGGCGTAGGCGTCTTTTTTCAGTCGGACAACATCAACACCTTGATGCCGGATGCGGAGCTGCGTTTAACCATCATGTCCAGTATCGCACAGGATGAAGTACGCAAGATTTCAGAGCGTGTGAAGTTCGGCTTCAAACGTGCCATTGAAAACGGTGTGGTGTTGGGAAGCAACCGAATTTGGGGTTATCGGAAGCAGGATGGAAAGTTGGTGATTGACGAGACAGAGGCGGAGATCGTCCGTTTGATTTTTGATCTGTACGCCAATCAGTATATGGGTGTCCGGGCAATCGCTCATTATCTGACAGACCACGGCTATAAAAACAGCAACGGCAGAGGTTTTTCCTTCAGTACAGTGCGGGGGATTCTCAGCAATCCAAAGTATAAAGGGTGGTACTGCGGAGGAAAAACCAGTAAGATTGATTACAAGCTGAAGAACGTCAAATATTTTTCGCCGGATGAGTGGATCATGTACCGGGATGAAGAAAATGTACCGCCTATTGTGACGGAAGAACTGTGGGACAAGGCGAATCGGCTGTTGATGCGCCGGTCAGAGAAACAGAGCGCCAAGGATAAAAGCTGCTACCAGAACCAGTACCCATACAGTGGGAAGATCATCTGCGGCATCCACAAGACGCCCTACTATCGAAGCCTTTACCGCTACAAAAGCGGCAATAAAGAGGTGTGGCAGTGTCAGGAATATGTGAAAAACGGCAAGAACGGCTGTGAAATGCCAATCCTTTACACCTCAGAAATAGACGATATTTTACGCCAATCGTTAGAGGAAGTTGCCAAGTACAAGTCAGAGATCGTAGAAGAACTGATCCGTATTTACAGTTCCGTTGACACGAAGGATAAAATCGAAGCGGAAGCTGCAAAATGCAGGGCTGAGATGGATGCCATATTGCAGCGCAAGGATCGACTGCTGGATTTGAGCATCAGCGGAAACCTATCCAATACAGAGTTTGCTGTCCGGAATGAACGTTTCAATGCAGAACTGAAAACATTGGAAGATCGTCTGGCAGAGTTGGAGAAGCAGCGACAGGATGACCAGGACCGAGTTCAGTATATCCGGGCATTAAAGCAGGTGATTTCCAGAGAACTTGATTTCTCGGAAGGGTTTACGGTTGGCCTCGTGGATGCCTTGCTGGATCACATGGAGGTTATGGGGACAGAGGATAAGAAGGTGGTCCATGTTACTGTCTATCTGAAAGGGATGCCGGAGCAGCAGAATTTCGTGGTACAGAGGGCAAAAGGTAAAGCTTCAGTTTGTACCAGAGCATACACATGATCCGGGCGGATATCGAGACGGCGGTGAGCCCCATTGTGGGCAACGAGAAGCAGTCGGAGGACATGGTGAATTACCTCTTACAGGAGTTCGAGGGGGACACCAGTAAGATCTGGCAGTCCAACATCTTCGGCCGCAGCTTCCACGAGGTGGTCAGCGACGACCTTCAGACCAAGCTGAAGCGGATGCCGGAGGATGCCCGGAAAAAGCTGCAGGAGACCCTGACCCGGATCATCAATGAGGGAAGCGGCGGATTGATCTGTATTATATTATAAGGAGTAGTTTGACGAATGGGCGGTGCGGAAGCACCGTCCATTTTTGCATGAATATTTGAATAAAGCAGGGGAGAAGCGGTTGAATATGTATGGAAAAACCGGGGGCGCGGACCGGGATCGCAGATGAAACCGCGGCGTAAAAGCAAGGTAGATATAAGCTGTGCGGATTACAGAAAGAAACAGAACTGAGAGCGGCAGAGATCTATGCGGGCCTGCTGTATAAAAATTCCACAGATGGCAGGAGTATCCAGAAAATCGCATTGGATATTTTTACGATTCTATGGAAAATTATTCATTTGGCCTTGACAATGAAAGTGAATGGATGTAGTATAAAGCCACAATAAATCGAATATTTATTCACTTGGAGGCAATCATTATGAATAAAGAAAATATTAAGAAGATCGTTCTTGCATACTCCGGCGGCCTGGATACTTCCATCATCATCCCCTGGCTGAAGGAAAATTACAACAACCCCGAGATCATTGCCGTGGCCGGCAACGTTGGCCAGGCTGATGAACTGGACGGCCTGGAGGAGAAGGCTATCAAGACCGGCGCTTCTAAGCTGATCGTGGCGGACCTGACCGACGAGATGGTGGATGACGTCATCATCCCCGCTATGAAGATGGACGCCAAGTATGAGACCTATCTGCTGGGCACCGCCTTTGCACGGCCCGTCATCGGCAAGAAGCTGGCGGAGATCGCCCTGGCCGAAGGCGCGGATGCCATTGCCCACGGCGCCACCGGCAAGGGCAACGACCAGGTCCGTTTCGAACTGGCCATCAAGCGTTTCGCACCCAACATGCCCATCATCGCCCCCTGGCGTGAGTGGAACATCAAGTCCAGAGAGGAAGAGATCGATTACGCCGAGGCCCACAAGGTGCCTCTGAAGATCTCCCGGGAGACCAACTATTCCAAGGACAAGAACCTGTGGCACCTGAGCCATGAGGGCCTGGACCTGGAGGATCCCGCCAACGAGCCGGATCTGGATAAGCCGGGCTTCCTGGAGATGGGCGTTTCTCCCTATCAGGCTCCCGACAAGCCCACCTATGTGACCATCGACTTTGAGGCCGGTACCCCCGTTGCCGTGGACGGCGAGAAGATGAAGGCCAGCAAGATCATCGAAAAGCTGAACCAGGTGGGCGGCGCCAACGGCGTCGGCATCATCGACATCGTGGAGAACCGTCTCATCGGCATGAAGGACCGGGGCGTTTACGAGACCCCGGGCGGCACCATCCTCTACTTTGCCCACGAGCAGCTGGAAATGCTCACCGTGGATAAGGATACCCTCCACGAAAAGCAGAAGCTGGCTGTGGACCTGGCAGACCAGATCTACAACGGCAAGTGGTATTCTCCTCTGACCGAGGCTCTAGTGGCCTTTGCCAACGAGTCCAACAAGTACGTCACCGGCTCCGTGAAGCTGAAGCTCTACAAGGGCAACATCATCCCCGCAGGCACCACCTCTCCTTACTCCCTGTACTCTGAAAACCTGGTAACCTTCGGCGAGAGCGACTATGACCAGGCCCAGGCTGCCGGCTTCATCAACCTGTGGGGTCTGCCCACCAAGGTGCAGGCACTGCGGGAGCAGGGCAAGCTGTAAAAAGTCCTGACCGGCGGAACAAGAAAGGAAACCGACTATGAAAAAACTGAAAGTATTGGCGCTGGTGCTGGCCGCCGCGCTGGCCTGCATGAGCCTCACCGCCTGCGGCGGAAGCAGCAGCGGCAGCAGTGATAACAGCGGCAGCGGCGATGCCTCCGCTGCCGGAGGCGAAGAAACCAAGACCATTGTGGTGGCCACCAGCCCGGACTTCCCGCCCTTTGAATCTCTGGAAAACAACGAGATCGTAGGCATCGAAGTGGACATCATGGACCTGATCGCTCAGGACCTGGGCATGACGGTCAAGTATGAGCAGATGGACTTCGACTCCGTGATCCCCGGCGTCCAGGCCGGTAAGTTTGATGTGGGCATGAGCGGCATCACCATCACGGAGGACCGGCAGAAGAACTGTGACTTCACCAATCCCTACTTCATGGCCTCCCAGGCCATCGTGGTGACCCCCGACAGCCCTATTACCTGCAAGGCGGATCTGGAAGGAAAGAAGGTCTCCGTCCAGACCGGCACCACCGCTGAGGAGTACTGCATGGACAACGGCTACGAGGTGCTGGCCTTCACCGCCAACAACGATGCCGCCTCCGCCCTGACCACCGGTAAGGTAGACGCCTGGGTTGTGGACAACGAGGTGGCTGTGGCTCTGGCAGCCCAGCAGGGGCTGACTGTGCTGGACGAGGCCATGACCTCCGAGCCCTACGCCTTTGCCTTTGCCAAGGGCAGCGACGAGTTGGCGCAGTCCTTCAATGAGTCCTTGCAGAAGCTGATGGACGACGGCAGTGTCCAGAAGATCTTTGACAAGTACGGCGTGCTGTACGTGGCGCCGGAGGGCTGATCCCGTCACAAAACACATTACGGACAGGGGAGAGCAATCTCCCCCGTTCGTCCGTTCTGCGGAATCCTGCAATCAACACTCTGCGCGAAAGGGGAAATGACCTATTCAAGCTTTCTTTACCCAAATTCAGGCATTTTTTATACAGTGGGGCCAGCAACTCTACAGTACGTTTATTGAGCAGCAGCGGTATCTCATGCTGATGGACGGCCTGAAAAACACCATTATCATCACCCTGGGCGCATTGCTGATCGGTATTGTGCTGGGCACCGCTGTGGCTGTCATCAAATTCCTGGCGGAGGAAAAGCCTGCCCTGAAGCCCCTGGCCTGGCTGTGCAACGTTTATGTAACGGTGGTCCGGGGCGTCCCGGTGGTGGTGCTCCTGCTGATCTTCTACTTCGTCATCCTCCGCTCGGCGGACGGCATCGTCACCGGCATTGTGGCCTTCGGCATCAACTCCGGCGCTTACATGGCGGAGATCATCCGCGGCGGCATCAACGCAGTGGACGGCGGCCAGACGGAGGCAGCCCGGAGCCTGGGCTTTAACCGGATGGCGGCTATGCGGTTCGTGGTGCTGCCTCAGGCGGTGAAGAACATTCTGCCTGCCATCGGCAACGAGATGATTGCCCTGCTGAAGGAGACGGCGGTGGCTGGCTATGTGGCGGTGCAGGACTTGACCCGCGCCGCCAACCTGATCCGGAACAATACTTATGACGCGCTGAACCCGCTGCTGGCCACGGCCATCGTCTACCTGACGATGGTGGTGCTGCTGACAGCCCTGCTGGGAAAGCTGGAAATGCGGCTGCGGCGCAGCGATGTACGTTAAAAAGGAGAGAGTATCATGAAAATTGGCGAATTGAAGGGCAGAGACTTTTTAAAGCTGCTGGACTTTACCAACGAGGAGGTCCAGGGGCTGGTGGACCTGGCGGCAGAGCTGAAAGCCCAGAAAAAGGCGGGGATCCCCCACGAAGTCTGCAAGGGCAAGCGTGTTGCCCTGATTTTTGAAAAGACCTCCACCCGCACCCGCTGTTCCTTTGAGGTGGCGGCGGCAGACCTGGGGATGCACAGTACCTATCTGGACCCCACCGGTTCCCAGATCGGCAAAAAGGAGAGCATCGCCGACACGGCCCGGGTGCTGTCCGGCATTTATGACGGCATCGAGTACCGGGGCTACGGCCAGTCCATCGTGGAAGAACTGGCGGAGTATGCCTCCGTTCCTGTGTGGAACGGCCTGACCAACGAGTTCCATCCCACCCAGATCCTGGCAGACATGCTGACCATTCAGGAGCATTTCGGCACGGTGAAAGGGAAGAAGCTGGTGTATTTCGGCGATGCCCGGTACAACATGGGCAACTCCCTGATGGTGGGCTGCGCCAAGCTGGGCATGAACTTCACCGCCTGCGCTCCGGAGGCCTACTTCCCGGACAAGGCTCTTATCGAGACCTGCCAGACCATTGCGGCGGAGACCGGTGCGGTGCTTTCGTTTGAGACGGACCCCGTGAAAGCGGCCCAGGGAGCCGACGTGCTGTATACCGACGTGTGGGTGTCCATGGGTGAGCCCATGGAGGTCTGGCAGGAGCGGGTGGCGGCCCTGTCTCCTTACTGCATCACCAAGGAGCTGATGGACGCCGCCAATCCCGGCGCGGTGTTCATGCACTGCCTGCCTGCCTTCCACGACTTGAAAACCACCATTGGCAAGGAGATGGGAGAGAAGTTCGGCCGGACCTGCATGGAGGTGACGGATGAGGTCTTTGAAGGACCCCAGTCCATTGTCTTCCAGGAGGCGGAAAACCGGATGCATACCATCAAAGCCGTGATGGCGGCTACGCTGTAAAGGAAAAGCGGTTTCCTCTGATTTTCGGAGGAAACCGCTTTCTTGCGCAGTGAATAGGGCTTTGCACCTGGAAAAACAATCGCCGTGCGGCGCATAGGGAATCACCTGCACAAATATTCACTATGGGCAGAAACAATTCTGGGGCCACTTGCAAGAAGAAAAAAGCCATGGTAAGATATTTACAAATAGAATGGCATCTGAGAGGAGGCGGCTTTTATGCTGCTGGCAGTGGACGTTGGCAACTCCAATATTTCCATCGCGCTGTTTGACCGGGAAGGGTCCCTGCGGTTCCGGGCGTCCCTGGACACGGACCGGCGGAAAACGGCGGACCAGATCTGCGTGGATCTGATGAACC
>OBLF01001042.1_pt1 | contig 25086 bp, 19 predicted proteins | sample 1519231 | NCBI WGS metagenome assembly OBLF01 (sample SAMEA2602895, study PRJEB22501) | metagenome | reverse complement strand
AGACACCCGCGTGTGATACAGTCGAGTGCGTGCCGGGCGAGCCCGACCGCCCCCGCAAGGCCCTCCCCCCTCCACATGGTTTTTTTGTCCCAGCCAGCAAGGAAAAGACCCACCAGCACAACATTCGGGTTTAGAAGGCCCGGGGGGGTGGGGGATTGGGAGTTTTTGGGGGGGGACAGAAAGTTTTTTGGGCACAGGAGCAGGCCCGCCAGTCCAAAGGCCAGCAGCCACCGCACATCTCTGCCCACGCCCCATATCCGGAACATCTTCGTCCGTTCCCTTGAAAATGCGATCAGCAAAAGGGCAACCCCCGAGAGCACCATACGGACGGCGGTCAGCCAATCAGCGCTCAGCGCGTATTGGGTGAAGAGGTATTGACTGCACACGCCGGACAGGCCCCAGCTGATCCCGCCGAGGGCCGCAAGCAGAAAGCCCTTTGCCGTATTTCCTTTTGCCATTGAAAACACCCCGATTCTCTGATATGATCTATTATATTGAGATCAGACCGCTGTTTCTATCTCACTATTTGCCCGTTTTTATCAATATATTGCGCAACATAGTACATACATAAGGGGAGGGTGCCTGCGAAGCAGAAGGAGATCGATCTGGATCCCACCGGGCAGGAGATCACCAAGACGATCCCGGACTTTCCGCTGTCCTGTTATTATAGTGAATTTACCAGCGACACCTACGATCTCATCGACTGGCACTGGCACACGGAGTTTCAGCTCTGCCTGACGCTTCGCGGCACGGTGGTCTGGGGAACGGAGTCCTATACGGATTTGGTCCAGGCAGGAGAGGGGATCTTCATTAATTCCCAGCGGGTGCACACAGCGAAGCCGCTGGGGGAAGGGGCCGCCTTTTTCTGCATGGATATTCCGCCGGATCTCCTGTGCCCGGATAAAAACGGCAGGCTCTATGAGACAAGTGTGCGCCCCGTACTGGAAGAAGCGGACCTTGACCGGAAGGTGATCGCCGGACAGACCATACAGGAACGGGAACTCCTTGCCCGGCTGGCCCGGGCAGCATCCGTATTTGACGCCAAGAGCGTTGGCTACGAATTTGGCCTGATGAGCGAGGTATTTCAAATCTGGAAGGTACTTCGCAGCTGGCTGGCTCCCGATATACAGAACCTCCGGGGCGGCAGGGACGACAGGTTCCGGAATATCCTCGCGTACCTGCAAAAGAACTACGCAGAGACCATCAGCCTGGATGAGATCGCCGCGCATATCGGTCTGAGCCGGAGCGAGTGCTGCCGGTATTTCAAAAGGACCTCCGGGCAGACACTTTTTGTGTATCTCCGGCAATACCGGCTCCATAAAAGCTTCCGCTGGCTGGCGGAAACAGACCGTCCCATTTCTCAGGTGGCTCAAATCTGCGGTTTTCCCAACCAAAGCTATTACACAAAGGAGTTCCGGAACTTAACCGGCATCACGCCAAGGCAATACCGACTGCAAAATCAAAAAAAGCCGGAATCCTAGTATAAAAATGCGCTGCTGCCATGTTGGCAGCAGCGTATTTTTTTCGTCAGGATATTGGTCCCCCATCACCCGTTCTTTTCCTTGCCCAGGGTGGAATACAGCACGCCGAAAACGATCAGCGCCCCGCCGGCCAGGTAACCCACGGTCATATGCTCATGCAGGAGCAGGACGCCCAGCACCATGGAGGTGAGGGGCTGCACCGGATAGAAGAGGGAACAGGTGCTGGCCTCCACCCGGGACAGGCTGTAATTCCACAGAGAGTGGGGGATCGCCGTGCAGCAGACCGCCACGTACAGCAGCACCAGAATGTACTTGGGATGCAGGAAATCCACGCCAGGAGTGGTGGCCAGTTCGTAGACCATCAGGGGAATGGTGGCAATGGCGGCCACGTAAATGCCGCAGGTTGTGACAGTCAGGGCATCATATTTCTGGGTAAAGGAGCGCATGAACACGCTGATCAGGCTCCAGGTCAGAACGGAGCCAAAGGAGAGGGCAATGCCCAGAATATGTCCGCTGCCCGTGTCGCCGCCCACAATGCACACCGCGCCCAGAACAGCGCTGGCAATGCAGACCACCTTTTTGGCAGTCATGCGCTCATGCAGCAGCAATACAGCGAAAAAGCAGATGACGATGGGGTTCATGCAGTTGATGAGGGAGGCCAGAGACGCCCCGGCCAGTTTGGTGCCGTACTGCTGCAGGCCGACGGACAGCACGTAGCCGCCCAGGCCGAAGAGAATGATGTATTTCCAGTCGCCGCCCTGGATCCGGCGGGGCTTTCCCTGGGGATCAGGCTTCCGCAGGCGCTGGAAAACAGTCATCACGGCCGCCGAAAGAAGATAGCGCAGACACAGCAGCGTAAAGTTGGGAACGGCTTCCAGCAGCACCTTGTTCGCCGTGTACAGGCTGCCCCAGAGGGCGGTGGTCAGTGCCAGCAGCAGATAGATGGATTTGTCGGTTTTCTGTGTTTCCACAGGAGGTCCACTCCTTTGCAGTGTAGTGCCACGATTATAGCACAGCCTTGTAGGAATGAACAGATACCGACAGGAATTTTTGGACAGTTCAACGAAACAATCTGCATTTTGTCCCTGTGCATGGTCAGAATGATTGGAAGTTTCCCATGGGCCCTTGAACTGTCCGGGCGGCACATTAGTGCAGCCGCCGGAGCATCCCGCCGATGACGGCGTCGTAGCGGTCATGGTCCACAGCAGATGCCGCGCGGCAGATTCCGTTCTGAGACGGGTGGAGCACCGTCTGTCCCATGTGGACCGGGTCATCCGTGATGACCTGGATGCTGCCGCGGTCCCAGACAGCCATCTGCTCATCGATCAGCGTGGAGATGGCGATGGCATCGTGCATGGCCTCGCCATTGCGGAAGGCAATGAGCTGCTGCATCACAGTTTCAATAGGGCCGTCCGGGGCAGGGGAACAGCGTGTAAAGACGTCCGGACGAATGGGGCAGGTTTTCGTCACGTTGAGGCCCACCATATCCAGGGGAACGCCGCTCTCAAACACGATCTTTGCCGCCGTGGCGTCGTGGCCCACATTGGCTTCGGCATAGGGGGAGATATTCCCAACCGTGGTGGAGCCGCCCATGGTGACGATTTTTTTCAGATACCGGGGCAGGTCCGGATGGCGCTGCAGAGCCATGGCCACATTGGTCAGGGGCGCAACGGTCACCAGCATCAGCCCGCCCGCACACGCTTTGGCAATCTCATAGAGCTTTTCCCAGGCGGGCAGGGGATCGGCTCTGCGGCCGGACATGGGGATCGTCACGTTTCCCAGGCCGTTTTCCCCGTGAAACTTTGCCGCAGGCTCCTTGAAGGGTTCGGTAAGGTAGCGGTCCGCCCCCCGGGCCACGGGGACGTCGTCCCTTCCGAACAAAGAGAGGATATTCAGGGCATTTTGGGTGGTCACATCGGTATAGTGGTTGCCGCCCATGGAGCAGACACCTTTCAGATCAAATACATCATCGTAGGTGCAGGCCAGGGCCAGGCAGAAAAAGTCATCCACACCGGGGTCGGTGTCGATTACAAGGGGAATACGGTTCATAGCAGGGTTCCTCCGCTTTCATGAAAATCATAAGGTGTGCCTGAAGGGGAGAGGGGTTCAAAGCAGCCGTTCCACCTCTTCTTTTTCAGGAATGGACGGTGCGGCGCCGGGACGGGTCACGCTGACGGCAGCGGCCATGCTGGCCCGGCGCAGACATTCCGCCAGCGGACGTTTTTCCATCAGCCCGGCGATAAAGTAACCGGTGAAGGTGTCACCAGCAGCGGTGGTATCCACGGCTTTAACAGGGAAGGCAACCTGACGGACACGCTCCGTCCCGGTAAAGGCGGCGCTGCCGTCGCCGCCCAGAGTCACCAGCAGCGACAAGGAAGGATAGCGTTCATGCAGATACGCCCATACCTTCTCCGGCTCATCCGTGCCGCTGCACTGCTTGGCCTCCACCTCGTTGACCAGCAGCCAGCTGACCTTGGACAGGTCCACTTGGGCGATGGATTCGTTATAAGGGGAAGGGTTGAGCACCACCCGCATTCCCTTGGCAAAGCCTGCATCTACCAACTCCGGCAAGAGGTTTGTCTCGTTTTGCAGAATCAGCCAGTCGCCAGGGGAAAACCGGGCAATGGTCTCGGAAATCTGCGCTTCGGTCAGGCGACGGTTGGAGCCGCCGTAGAGCAGGATACAGTTTTGGCCGCTCCGGTCCACCTGAATGACCGCGTTGCCTTGCAGCGTTTCGGTTTCCTTCAGGTATGCGGTATCGACACCATAGCTTTCAAGGGTCTGCCGGAGCATCCCACCGCCTTGGCCCACGCAGCCCGCGTGACAGACTGCCGCACCGGCCTTTGCCAGCGCCACCGATTGGTTCAGTCCCTTGCCGCCGGGGTTGACCGTCTGGTGCAGTGCGTCCAGCGTTTCTCCGGGCCGCACAAAGTGATCCACCTGATATACATAATCCAGGTTCAGAGAACCGAAATTCAAGGCTTTCATTTTATGCCCTCCTTGTTGATCCTTTGATTGTAGCACAGTTTCCAACATATGAGAATGGAAAACTTGAAAGCCTGCGGGAAATTTGTGCCGCACCGCAGATTGATCGCTCCAATTTCCGCCGGAACATTCGGCACATAAAAGCGCCCCCATAAGGCCGGCTCCGCATAAGAAAACATGCGGTTTTGCCTGCGCCTTTTGCGGCGCATGTTTTCTTATGTGGAGTCGGCCAAAGTAACCATAGCTTTTCCTGCGATTACCTTATGGGGGTGTATTTTCTGCCGATTATCTCTGCATTACAGTGCTGTCGGAAATTACTGCTCACTGAGGCGGCGGTAGCCGTCGTAGCGTTCCTGGGCATCCCGGGCAGCCTTTTCGTACAGCTCCTGGGCCTTCTCGGGGAAGGAAAGCTTCAGGGAGGCGTAGCGGTTCTGGCCCATGAGGAACTGCTGGAAGTCGCCGGTGGGTTCCTTGGAATCCAGCGTGAAGGGGTTCTTCCCCTCCTTCTTCAGACGGGGATCATAGCGGTAAAGGTGCCAGTAGCCGCACTCCACAGCCTTCTTCTCCTCCCGCTGGCTCAAGCCCATGCCGCGCTTCATGCCGTGTTCGATGCAGGGGCAGTACGCGATCACCAGAGAGGGACCGGGATAGGCTTCTGCTTCACGGATAGCCTTCAGAGTCTGAGCAGGATCGGCGCCCATGGCCACCTGGGCCACATACACATAGCCATAGCTCATGGCCATCATGCCAAGGTCCTTCTTCTTGGTGTCCTTGCCGCCGGCAGCAAACTTGGCGATGGCGCCGGCCGCCGTGGACTTGGAAGCCTGGCCGCCGGTGTTGGAGTACACCTCGGTATCCAGCACCAGAACGTTGATGTCCTTGCCGGAGGCCAGCACATGGTCCAGTCCGCCGTAGCCGATGTCGTAGGCCCAGCCGTCGCCGCCGAAGGCCCACACGGACTTCTTGGTGAGGAATTCCTTGTTGTTGCGTATGAACTCAGCCTCGCTGCTGCGGTCGTCGGTGATGGCCTTCAGCAATGCGTCGCTGGCGACGCGGGACTCTGCCGCGGACTCGGACTTGGCGAGGTACTCCTCACAGACCTTCTTAGCCACGCCCCGCTCCGCCAAGGAGGCGGCAGCTGCCTTCAGCTGGCGCTTGATGGCGTCCTGGCCCAGCAGGTAGCCGTAGGCATACTCGGCGTTGTCCTCGAACAGGCTCATGGCCCAGGCGGGGCCGCAGCCCTGCTTATCCGTGCAGTAGGGAGAGGAGGGGGTGGAGCCGCCGTAAGCGGAGGAGCAGCCAGAGGCGTTGGTGATGTACATATGGTCGCCGAACAGCTGGGTCACCAGCTTGATGTAGGGCGTTTCGCCGCACCCGGCGCAGGCACCGGAGAACTCGAAGTAGGGCTTTGCGAACTGGGAGGCCTTCACGTTCTTGTCGCTGACGGCGTCCTTCTTGATGGCAACCTTGTCCACGGCGTAGGTCCAGTTCTCCGTCTCGGAAAGCTGGCTGTCCAGAGGCTTCATGGTGATGGCGGTGTCCTTGGCAAGGCACACGTTCACGCAGCTGCCGCAGCCGGTGCAGTCATAGGGAGAGACCTGAAGCCGGTAGGTGTATTTGCCGTTCATGCCCTTGGCGGCAACAGTCTCAAATTCGGCGGGCTTGGCAGATTCCTCAGCTTCGTCCAACAAAATGGGACGGATAGCGGCATGGGGGCAGACCAGTGCGCACTGGTTGCACTGGAGACACTTGGCGGCGTCCCATGCCGGGACATCCACGGCGGCGCCCCGCTTTTCGAACTTGGAGGTGCCTGCGGGCCAGGTGCCGTCCTCCAGGCCGTATTTTACCATGGTGGACACCGGCAGGCTGTTGCCCTCCTGACGGTTCATGACATCCACAACATCCCGAATGAAGGCGGGCTTCTCCTGCTGGACAGGGGCGTCCTCAGCGGTGAGCCAGCTTTCGGGGATATCAACAGATACCAGTTCGTTGATGCCGTGATCGATCGAGGCGTTGTTCATGTCAACAACGGCCTGCCCCTTCTTCTTGTAGTAAGTCTTATAGATGGCGTCTTTCATCTCAGCCACGGCCTGATCGATAGGGATCACACCGGTGAGGGTGAAGAAGGCGGTCTGCAAAATGGTATTGGTGCGGCTGCCCAGCCCCAGCTTACGGGCGATGGAAATGGCATCGATGGTGTAGAGCTTAGCGTGCTTTTCGGCCAGTGCCCGCTTCATGGACGCAGGCAGGTTTTTCTCCAGACCGTCCAGATCCCACGGGCAGTTCAGCAGGAAGGTGCCGCCCTCTTTCAGGTCCTTCACCATGTCGTACTTATGGACATAGGAGGGGGTGTGGCAGGCCACGAAGTCCGCCGCCGTCACCAGATACGGGGAGCGGATGGGGGCCTTGCCGAAGCGCAGGTGGCTCTGGGTCAGGCCGCCGGACTTCTTGGAGTCGTACACGAAGTAGGCCTGACAGTAGAGGTCCGTGGCGTGGCCAATGATCTTAATGGAGTTCTTATTAGCGCCCACAGTACCGTCGGAGCCCATGCCCCAGATCTCCGCATCGGTCTGACCGGCGGGAGTGGTGTTGATCTCCTGAAGCACCGGCAAAGAGGTGAAGGTCACGTCATCCACAATACCCACCGTAAAGTGGTTCTTGGGTGTCTCTTGCTTCAGATTCTCAAACACAGCCAAAATCTGGCCGGGGGTAGTGTCCTTGGAGGAAAGGCCGTAACGGCCGCTCACAATCTCCATGGGGATCCCCTTTTCCTGGTAAACGGTGCAAATATCCTGATACAGGGGTTCACCTGCGGAGCCGGGCTCCTTGATGCGGTCCAGCACAGCCAGACGCTTGCAGGCGGCAGGCACGGCTGCCAGGAAATGCTCCACAGAGAAGGGCCGATACAGATGGACATTAATGAGACCGACCTTTTCACCCTTTGCGATGAGGTAATCTACGGTCTCCTTGGCGGTCTCGGCGGCGGAGCCCATGAGGATGATGACCCGCTCGGCATCCGGCGCGCCGTAGTAATTGAAAATGTGATATTCCCGGCCGGTCAGCTTGCTGATCTCGGCCATATAGTGCTCCGCGGCTTCAGGGATGGCCTCCACCTTCCGGTTGCAGGCCTCCCGGCACTGGAAGAAAATGTCCGGGTTTACGGTGGTACCCCGGGTGGCGGGATGCTCCGGGTTCAGGGAGTTGACACGGAAGGCCCGCAGGGCATCCATGTCCACCAGAGGCCGGAGATCCTCATAGTCCAGTGCTTCGATCTTCTGGATCTCATGAGAGGTACGGAAGCCGTCGAAGAAGTGCAGGAAAGGCATACGGCTGTGAATGGCGGTCAGGTGTGCCACGGCACCCAGATCCATAGCCTCCTGGGGAGAGGAGGATGCCAGCAGGGCGAAGCCGGTCTGACGGACGCCCATGACGTCGCTATGGTCACCGAAGATACTCAGCGCGTGAACACTGAGTGTCCGGGCAGAGACGTGGAATACGCCGGGGAGCATTTCGCCTGCGATCTTATACATATTGGGGATCATCAGCAGCAGGCCCTGAGAAGCTGTATAGGTGGTGGTCAGGGCGCCGGACTGCAGGGCGCCGTGGACTGTACCGGCAGCACCGCCCTCAGACTGCATCTCCACGACCTGCACCGGCTGGCCGAACAGATTCTTTTTGCCGTTGGCAGCCCATTCGTCTACATGCTCTGCCATAGGAGAGGACGGCGTAATGGGGAAAATACCCGCAACTTCCGTAAAGGCGTAAGAGATATATGCCGCCGCCTGGTTGCCGTCCATGATCTCGATTTTCTTGCTCAATTCATTTTCCTCCTTAATAATGCTTATAAATGAAGATTTGACTGTGCAAAAGCGAAGTGGAGAAACAGTCCAGCTGCGCTGTAAAAAGTCCTGCTTTAGATACTGCTATTGTAACGGCGATCATTCCCGGCAGATTTGCATGGTTTCGTATGTTTTTTGCAGTTTCTGTGCTGTTTTCATAGAAGCATTTTTCCTGTTTTTAATGTATAAGCCAAGCTTTGTGAACAGGTTTGCGACAATCCGAAAGGCGGCAAAAAACAGGATAGATTTCGCAAAGCAGACTTGACGTACCATGGGTACAATGACATCAGTCAAAGGGAAAAACAAATCAGCCGGCAATCCCGGCCCAAAAAAATTGAGGAGGATTTTCAGTATGGATATGAGTTATTTGAAGGATATGCCTATCGCGATCCTGGGTGCCGGCGGCGTCGGCAAGACGATGGCTGGCGACTGCGCTCTGGCAGGTAAAGAGGTTCGTCTGTGGGATTCTCCCCGCTTTGCCAAGATGAACTTCGTCAACATTGAAAAGACCGGTATTACGCTGAGCGGCAACCAGTTCAGCTATTTCGGCTTCCAGCGCAGAGGCACCGCCAAGGTTGCCTTGGCTACTGACGATATGGCCAAGGCCGTCAAGGGCGCCGGCATTATCATCGTAGCTGCTGTGGCGATTGCCCATGAGGACATCTTCCGTCAGCTGATCCCCCTGCTGGAGGACGGTCAGGTTATTCACATCCTGCCCGACAACTGCGGTACCTTCATCTGCCGTAAGCTGATGCGTGAGATGGGCTGCACGAAGAAGGTTATCGTTGGCGCCTGGTACACCGCTCCCTACGGTGTGCGCATTGTCCGCCGCGGCGGCGTTGTCACCAATGAGTGCAAGATCGAAGACCGTATCACCACTATCCGCGGTTGTGCTCTGCCTACCGCCGATAATGAGGCTTTCATGGCTTCTGCCTATTACATCCCTGCTTTTGACGCTATCCGTGATGCAGAGGGGGAGGTTACCATCTCCAAGAAGGGTGAAGAGTTCCATCACGGCTTTGTTACCGGCAACACCGTTCTGGACATCAACCTGTCTAACGTGAACCCTGTCATTCATGTTCCTGGCACCATTCTGGCAGTTTCTACCATGCAGAACTTCGACACTGTTCTGGGCAAGAACAAGGCTGACTATTCTCTGTATGCCTTCGGTGCCTGCCCGGCTATCGCTGAGGTCCAGGCCAAGTTCTGGGAAGAAGAGAAGGCTTTGGCTGCCGCCATGGAAGTTGGCCTGTGCACTGTGAACTATGAGGACTTCTTCTCCCGTACCACCATGTATGGCAAGGAGTATATGGGCCCCGACTTTGCTGTGCCCTACACTGAGAACTATCAGAATTTCTGGGGCGACGGTCCCTTCGATCTGGAGAACCGCTACATCACGGAGGACGTGCCTGTGGGCTGCTACCTGATGAGCCAGCTTGGCAAGAAGTACAATGTTCCCACCCCCATCATCGACTCCATGATCCTGCTGGCCAGCACCATGCTGAAGCGCGATCTGACTGCCGACAGTAAGTATACACTGGATTATCTGGAGATCGGTCACATGACCCACGAGCAGCTGCAGGCTTACCTCCGCGAGGGCGTGTTCACTGCAAAGTAAGATTGTTTGAATCGAGACGCAATCGTTCTTTCATATGATCTGCAACCCGCAGACACCGGCTTGGTGTCTGCGGGTTTTTGCGGAACAGAAGATGAATGTAGCAAGCCGCCTAAGTGAACAAGGAATTTGACAAGCAGATGAAGTGATTTGTGCAATTCGCCGGAGATCTATTGACTGCAAATAAATTTTGCGAAGCCCTGCAAAGAAGCGCAAAGATATTTGCACTTCTTTGCAGGGCAAAATAATTGTAGGGCCAGGCGGACTTCCGGTGCCAATTAATTTGACATTTGGTGAATTTGCAAAATAAAAACATCTCAAATGCATGAGAAAGGGATGATTCAAAAGGCAAATTTGGCAAACTTGAACAAAATGAGAGAAGAAAACACGATGAAGACGTGTTGAAACTGAATGATTGGCACGTTTGTTGCTTATATACTTTGCCGAAACGCGGGAGCGCAGTTGTGGCTCAAAGGAGACCATATGAAATAGGAGGAGGCACCCAATGGCAAAAGCGTATATGGAGCGTATTGAAGCGCTGCGGCAACAGTACCTGGCAACGCGAGTGGACATGGACGTCTACAATGCAAAGTATGTCACAGAGGGCTTCAAGGACACGGAAGGCCAGCCCTGGATCATCCAGAAGGCAACTGGCTACAAGTATGAGTGTGAGCGTAAGCAGATCTACATTCAGGATCATGAACTGTTGGTTGGCGGCGTTGGCTTTAAACCTCGCTGCGGCATCCTGAACCCCGATAGTGCCGCCGGTGTTATTGAGAAGGAAGTGGATACCATCAGTACCCGGCCGTTTGACCCCTTCTTCCTGAGTGAGGAAGGAAAGAAAGTCTATCTGGAGGATGTTAAAGACTACTGGAAGAATAAATGCGTACTTGACCGCTGGAATCTGATGCTTCCTGAGGATGTGCGTCGGCTGCGTGCCAATGGTGCCATCTTTATTGACCGCAAGGCTGTCCGAGGCTACGGAGAGACCACAGTGGATTGGCGTATGATTATCAACAAAGGTATCGGTGCGCTGAAGAAGGAAGCGGAAGAGGCCCTGAGCAAGCTGGATGATGCGGTTCCCGGGGACCTGGAGAAATCCTTCTTTTATCGGGCAGAGATCATGGTAGCAGATGCCATTATTCACCTGTCACACCGGCATGCAGATCTGGCTGAGCAGATGGCAGCTGAGTGTGCTGATGAGAAACGCAAGGCTGAATTGCTGAAGATCGCAGAGGTCTGCCGTTGGGTACCGGAGCATCCCGCCCGTACTTTCTATGAGGCCTGCCAGTCCATGCTGACTTATGAATATGCCTGCTTCATGGAGCAGAACGCATCTTCTTACAATATTGGCAGGGTGGATCAGTACCTGTATCCTTTCTATAAGGCGGATAAGGAAGCTGGCATCCTGACGGATGACGATGCACAGGAATTGCTGGACTGCCTGTGGATCAAAATCGCGGAAATGTCCCTGTTCCAGGATGAAGTCACCGCACAGTACGCTGCTGGTTACTGCATCACAGTCCAGACCAGCTGCGGCGGCCTGAACGAGTTCGGTGATGATGCAACCAATGAATTGTCCTATATGATGATTCAGGCTACCGAGGATGTAAAGTTCAAGGAACCCAACCTGTCTGTAACCTACAGCATTTCCAAAAATCCGGATTCTCTGCTGCACAAGGCGGTGGAAAGCATCGGCATGGGGCTGACTATGCCGGCGGTATATTCCAACGATGTGGGTATTCGCATGATGCTGAATAAGGGGGTACCGCTCAGTGAAGCTTGGGATTGGAACCCCTGCGGTTGTGTGGAAACGAACCTCTCCGGCAAACTGAAAGAGTACACCGACATTGCCGATATCAATATGGGTGCCATGGTGGAATTTGCACTGAATGACGGTAAGAGCCGTATCACTGGAGAACAGGTATCTGTTCACACCGGCGATCCCAAGAAGTTCAAGACCTTTGATGACTTTTTCAACGCAGTGAAGGCCCACATCGACTTTGCGGTAGACGCCATTACTTCCGGCAATCAACTGTTGGATTACCTGAGCATGAACTACCGGACAGTGCCGGTGCTGTCTTTGGGATTCCCGCACTGCATGGAAGTCGGTAAGGATTACAGTCAGCCTGGTGCAGCCAAATACACCGTGGGCGGCGGTGTTATCACTGTGGGCCAGGCGGATATTGTAAATTCCGTGGCGGCAGTGAAATATCTGGTCTTTGACGAGAAGAAGCTGACAATGGAGCGGCTGGTGGATGCACTGGATGCCAACTTTGAGGGTTATGAGGATGTTCAGGCCATGTGCTTGGCGGCTCCCAAGTACGGTAATGATGATGAACGGGCAGATTTCTGCGTGGGCGAGATCTTTACCCATGTGGTAGACCAGTTTGAAAAGTACGATACGAAGTTTGGCAAGATGACCTGCGGTATGCTGCCGGTGTCCGGCAATACGCCCATTGGTCAGTGGGTAGGCGCGCTGCCTTCCGGCCGCGTGGCGGGTACGCCTTTGACCGATGGTATCGGAGCTACCGGCGGCACGGACCGCAACGGCCCCACGGCACTGCTGAAGTCCGTCAGTCATATTCCGCATGCCCGCTTCACTCAGGGGACGCAGTTGAATATGAAGTTCGAGCCGGAGATGCTCAAGGGCGAAAATGGCATTGTCCACGGCATGAATATGCTCAAGACTATGTGCCTGCTGGATGTGTACCATGCACAGATCAACTGCGTGGACCGCAATACCCTGATTGACGCCCAACAGCATCCTGACGAGCATCGTGATTTGCTGATTCGCGTAGCCGGTTATACTGCTTTCTTCGTGGAACTGGGCAAGGAAACACAAGACGAGATCATCGGCCGTACAGAGATCAACAGTTGGGTCGGTGGCTGCTGCGGCAGATAATTATGTATGTTTTGTTGGCGCAGGCAGTGGGGCTTCTGGCCATTGCGCTGGGGACATTGTCCTTTCAATGCAGACGGACCGGAACCCTGCTGCTGTGCCAAACGCTTGGAAATGCAGCCTTTGTTGTGCATTACGGAATGCTGGGAGCATACAGCGCATGTTTAGGACAGATGGTTCTGATTGTGAGCAACCTGTTTCTCTGCGGAGAAAAAACATCAAGGTGTGCCGCATTAAAATGGGGATGCGCCGCAGCTGCGCTGGGTGCAAGCTTTACTGCGTGGAAGGATGGCTTCAGTGTCCTTCCGGGAGCGGCGGCAGTGGTGACAGTGTTGACCAACTGGACATTTCGTGCAGAAGTCATTCGGCTCGGGAAACTGCTGGTATCCTGTCCACTTTGGGTGGTGTATGACGTCCATGTGGGGTCATGGTCAGGCATCCTCTGCGAACTCATTGCAATGGGTTCAGCGACTGTTTCCCTTCGCCGCTATGGATCACAGGCATCCACAAATTCAAGCAGGAAAAGGAGACCGTCTGCATGAGATATCTGGCAGCACAGTTGGTGGGACTTGCGGCAATGGCATTTTGCGTGAGTTGCTATGTCTGCAAGGATAGCCGCCGCCTTTTGACGATCCAGATGATTGGAAATGCACTGTTCCTTCTCCAATATGTCCTGCTGAATGCCTATACAGGCTTTGCGGGCGTTGTCGTTCTGGTAGGAAGCAGTCTGATACAGGTGCTGCGGATGCAGGGCAATGCGGCGGCGTCTCGTAAGGAGTGGAAATGGGCTTTTATGATTGCTTCCACTGCGATTTGCGGGGCTGCGTGGCAGGATTGGTTCAGTATTCTGCCCTGTGTCGGCACAACCGCTTTTATCTGGAGCAACTGGACCGGAGATGCCAATATCATCCGTCGATGGAAAGTACTGGCTGTGGGGCCTTGTTGGATCGTTTACAATCTGCACGTTGCGTCTTATGCAGGTGCAGCAAGCGAATTTGCAGGCATCTGCGCTGCGGCAGGCGCGTTGCTGTATGCAAGGATTGCCAGGCAGAAAGATAAATCTGAGAAAGTAGAGGGGGAGACAAATGGAACTGCATCTCGTTGACAAGGACCGGGAGGGTATGGTGCTGCGGATCGAGCGGAGTTCCATCCACGACGGCAGCGGCTTCCGCACAGTGGTATTCCTGAAGGGCTGTCCGCTGCGCTGCCAATGGTGTTCCACACCGGAAAGCCAATCCTTTATGCCGGAGACCACGGCAGGCGGTGTTACCTACGGTACCCGGATGACTGTCGGGCAGGTGATGCGGGAGATCCGGAAGGATTCGCTGTTCTACTTCATCTCATCAGGCGGACTGACGCTCTCCGGCGGAGAGATTTTGGCCCAGCCGGAATTTTCTCTGGCCCTGCTGAAAAACGCGAAGCTGGAATGCTTCCACACCGCTGTGGAGACCTCCTTTTTTGCCCCCTGGCAGAAGATACAGCCTATGCTGCCTTACATCGATACGGCCTATGTGGATCTGAAAGTTTTTGATCCCAAGCGCCACAAAGAATATTGCGGCATTTCCAATGAACGGATCTTGAAGAATTTGGAACTGACCAACGTTGTGGAGAAAAAATTCCAACTCGTTGTGCGTACACCGCTGATCCCCGGTGTCAATGACAGCGAGGAAGAGCTGGAAAGCATTGGTCGCTTCTGTGCCGGACTGCGGCAGCTGCATTATGTGGAGCTGCTGCCATACCACAAGCTGGGCATGGCCACCTATGAGCGGCTGGGCAGGCCGTATTTGTTGGGAGATGTGCCGACTCCCTCGCAGGAACACATGGAGGCATGCCGGAAGATCGTCCGGCAATATGTGCAAGACGTTCGATAAACGGAGTATCCGGAGGTAAAGCTATGAATGACCAGCTGTGTATCCAGATTTTTCATGAATGTACCGGAGAGCATTCCCATGCCTATCCCCAGATCCTGGTTCCCATGCAGGAAGCAATGCGAATCCGGGCAGGTGAGGCAGAGTTTGAGGTAAAGCTGAAGGAACTGTTTTTCGTTCCTGCCGGAACGCAGCACCGCTGCAATTACAGAGGAAAACTGCTGGTCATCAATCTTCCAGCGGAGGTGCTGGATAACCGGGAAGTGGCTGCGCTTACCTGTCCAACAGTGGTGGCCATGCAGGGGCAAATCACGCAACTGGTAGATCTGATTCAAGCAGAGCTGCGGCAGGATCCGGGCAGCAAATCGGTTCGGTATCTCTACAATTATCTTTACAGCAAGCTGTGTGAAAACTGCGCAGCACCCTCGATCCGTTATATCGGTGAGCATTATGATCTGCCTATCACTGTCAATCAATTGGCGGAGATGGAGCGTTACAACGTGACCTATTATAATGACTGGTTCAAGCAGCAGACGGGCTGCTCTCCCAGTCTGTATCTGCGGCACATTCGCGTGAGCCGCGCAAAGGAGTTGTTGATTGATAGTAATTTCAGCGTGATGGAAATCGCCGTCATGGTGGGTTATAGCAGCAATTCCACCTTTACCCGCGCCTTTCACAGCATTACCGGTATGACCCCCAAGGCCTACCGTGAATGCCCATGCTTTGCAAAAAAGCTGGGATAAAGCACATCCCCCTTTGACATCCACAAAATTAAGTTGTGTGAAACCATCTATTTTGAAGGGAGAAAGCAATGAAAGAGAAAGTAAAAGTCAAATGGTCGGTTATGTCCGTCACCGTGGTTTTGTTCGCAGTCATGCTGGCCGCAATTTTGATCAACGCAGAGAAGTTTTATAATGTTCTTTACAATGTTGTGATGAACAATGCCATGTGGGGGTTGGGTTGGTTTTCCAGTCTGGTCTGCCTGGCTATGGTTATTTTCTGCGTGGTTGTTATGGTAACACCATTGGGTAAGGTCAAACTGGGCGGCCCCAATGCCAAGCCCAAGTTCACCATGATGCAGTGGTTTGGAATTTCCCTTTGTACCGGTATTGGTGCCGGTGTGGTATTCTGGGGGGCGGCCGAACCTCTGATCTTCGCAATGGAACCACCTGCCTATGCGGGAATTGCCGCCGGCAGCGATGCTGCTGTGCTGTGGAGTATGGTTCGCTGCTTCTCTCAGTGGGGGCTGACACCGTATGCCACCTGTGTGGTTACCGGTGTGATCCTGTCTTACCTGATTCTGAACAAGAAGGCCCCCTTCCGGACCAGCACATTGTTGATTCCGCTGTTTGGAGAGAAAGCCGCCACCGGAAAACTGGCCAACGCCTTTGATGCATGGTGTGCATTTGCGTTGACGGCTGCTGTGGCCGGCGGTCTTGGCTACGGCGCCATGCAATTGTCCACTGCGGTGAAGGCATTTGCCGGTATTCAGCCCAGTATGATGATCTATGTTGCAATCATTGCTGTTATGTTTGTGTGCTATAACGCTTCCGCGGTCAGTGGACTGCGCAACGGCATTACCTGGCTATCCAACCGGAACGTGCAGCTGTTTTTCATCTTGCTGCTGTTCGTATTTCTGGCCGGACCCACTTCCTACATCTGCAACCTGTTCACTGAGAGCCTCGGTGGTTATATTCGTGATTTCTTCTATGTGACACTGAATACTGCGCCTTATCCTGATGCCGGTATGTGGCCTCAGAACTGGGATATGTACTGGTGGGTGGACTGGATGGCCTATGCGCCGCTGTTGGGACTGTTTATGGTCCGTTGTGCGCATGGCCGCACCCTGCGGGAGTTCGTTCTTATTGAATGGCTGCTGCCTGCCTTGTTCGGTCTTGTGTGGTTTACTGTTTTCGGCGGCACGATCCTGCACTCCCAGCTCTGGGATGGTATGGACTTCATGAGTATATACCTGGGCGAGGGCGCTGAGGCTCTGACTCTGTCCATGTTCAATGTACTGCCTCTGAGCACGATTGCCAAAATCGTTATGCTGGTCATTATCACCATTTCTCTGGTCACGCAGTGCGACTCCATGGCTGTTACGCTGGCTGGTATGTGCATGGACGGCGCAGACGAGAATACCGAGGCTCCTGTTTTCCTGAAGCTGTTCTGGGGCATCGTGTTTGCGGTTGTTGCGGCTGTGTTCGTGGTTCTGGGTGGCATCGGCGGTGTTAAGACAATCAAGTCTTTTGCCGGTATTCCCATGTGTTTCTTCTGCCTTGCCATTATGCTTGGCTTTATCCGTTATATCCTCAAGCGCCCCCGCAATACAGATGGCAGTTTTGTTCCCGAGCCTGAAGTGGCAAATGAGCCGGATAACGGTGAGCCGATGGCCCCGCGGAGCAAAAACAGATTCCTGAACAAACTGGGCTGGTAAGCCTTCTGGATTACAAGCGGTTTTCACACAACTACGCTTACATTGGAAGGTCAAGTATATGAAAAGGGACGGCTGGTGAGTGCGCACCAGCCGTCCTTTTCTCTTTCAGGAGAAAGCGTGCATTTTCTGCACGATGAAAGACATATATGCCTGTTCTTGCCCAGAGGCGTGGGCAGAACCCTTGGGAAACCATCAAAGGTTCAGTTCCTGACAGGTTTTTTGAACCAATTCATTTATATCAATTTGGTAACGCTTAATGCGGTATTGCAGGTTTTGTCGACTCATTTTCAGAAGGCTGGCGGCTTTTGTGACATTGCCGCCGCAGGCACGCAAGGCTTTGCAAATCATATCATGTTCGATGCTTTGAATATGACCGTTTAACGTGCGGGACGGTTCTTTTTCCAGAGACATCAGAGAACTCTGCTGGGGGCCCTCTAATACAGAGGCACCTGTGGTTGGCTGTGTATGAGTGGGCAGATAGATCAAATCAGGGGTGATGAAGCATTGATCAGCCGGGACCAAGTTCATAGCGTGTTCAATGACATGCTGAAGTTCCCGAACATTTCCGGGCCATGGGTATGCCGTGCACATAGCCAAGGCAGCTTCGCTCAGCTCAGTAACATTTTTTTCAAGTTTTTGATTGAACTGCATGATAAATTGCTTTGTCAGAAGGGGAATGTCCTCATGCCGCTCTCGTAAAGGGGGAACGGTGATGTTAACAACGCCAAGCCGATAAAACAAATCCTGACGGAGTTTCCCCTCGGAGATGGCCTGAGCGGGAGGAATATTGATGTTGGAAAGGACACGGACATCCACATGGAGTTCTGTGTTGCCGCCTACCCGGCGGATCATTCCGTCCTGTAGCACTCGCAACAATTTGGATTGAACGTTGATATTCATGGAGTTCAGTTCATCCAACAGTAATGTGCCATGATCTGCTTGTTCAAACAGGCCTGCACGGGATTCAGCACCGGTGTAGGCACCGCGTTCTGTGCCGAACAGTAGGCCCTCTAACAGATTTTCGGGGAGTGCAGCACAGTTGATCGCCAAAAAAGGACCATTTGCCCGGCGGCTTGCATTATGAATACTCTGGGCCACCAACTCCTTGCCTGTGCCGGTTTCACCATAGATCATCACAGAGGAGTCAGATTTAGCAGCCTGTGAGCAGTGTCCAATCATGTCATTCATACAACTACTGATATGGATAATATCGCGGAAGTGGTATTTTGCATTCAGCGCACTTTTTCGCCTTTGTTTGTCGTGGGAGGAAGTCAAATCCGTCAGTTTTTCCTGAAGATCAATGATTTGCTTGTGCAGTTGGTCTACCATAGCCCAGTCTTCCATCAGGCTAAAGCCGCCTAAAGTCTGATTGCCCCGCAGTACAGGGAAACTGTTGGAAACAATATCCACATCTCGCCCATAACGGGTGGTATAGTATTGACGAACATTCCGCAGGGGGGTTTTATTCCGGATAACGGTGGGGACCAACAACTGCGAGTGGTCGTGTGTGAAATAGACATCCCGGATGTCTTCTCCAATCACCTCAGAGGCTACAATGGAGTCCATCTTCACGGCGGCGTCATTCAATAGACAGATCCGGCTGTCCTCGTCGCAAAGGATAACGCCTTCAGCACTTTGGTTCACAACGCTTAACAGCATATCACGATGTACGGCATCTGTGGAGTCACGAAAGACAATCAGTTCGGTACCAAATGGAAGATCATCGACGGATGGTGCCTGGCAGCGTGAAATATACTTGCCGAAAGCAATCCGATCATAACAGGAAGATTCGATGGGCTTGCAAAGTTCGGGGGCAATTTCGGTAAGATCTTTTCCGACCAAAGTGCCGTCGCCTAAAAGAAGCCTGTCACCGCTTTCGTTGATTTCTAAAATTCTATGGTTTTTTAAAAGGAGTGCGCCAAGTCCGCATTGCGACAGAACATTCATAATATCCTTGCAGTTCATGGCGCACGTCCTTTCGTAATAAAATAACAAAAATTGGCAAAGAAAATTGCGCTTAAGTATTATTTCTTTTCTGCAGCAATACGATCAGCGTTGATGTCCATCCAGATATCAGCGTGTTCAATTCCCAATTTCTTTGGGTTAAAATAGGGGTCTTTTACACCAGACTTGAGTTGATCGAAATAATCATCGTTGACCTTTTTGACCGTGGGAATCAACATCAGGCAGGCAACGAGATTAAACCATGCCATCAGCCCGAACATCACTTCACTGACAGCCCACACAGTACCGGCAGACACAACGGACCAAAGAGCAAAAAAGATCGGCATTGCAATGCGGATGCCCCAGATCAACTTGCTGCGGAATTCGGGCGACTTATTACGGCACAGGTAGGCCAAACCTGCCTCACCTTCATAATAGTAGGCAACGCAAGTGGAGTATGCAAAACAAGCGAGCATAATAGCAACCAAAATGCCGCCAATACCAGGTAAGACCGTGTTGGCACCTTCCTGCACCCAAACAACGCCGGCAGTGTTGGTAGCAGCCTGAGCAGCCATCTGAGTGGAGCCCTGACCTATATGCAGATAGGTTGAACCATCGGGGCCGAGGACATTGAAACAATCGGTAACGATAGCCATCAGGCCGGAGCAGATACATACGGCTACATCAATGTACACAGAAAAAGCAGTGACAAGTCCCTGAGTGGCAGGATGAGGAGTCTCAGCAGCTGCTGCGGAGGGAGGCGTTTCACCGAAACCGGCACCGGAAGAGTTAACTGCACGCTTAACGCCGTAGGAGAAAGCACCACCCATCATGCCGCCGAACATGGCGCTGCCATTGAAAGCGCTGGCGCAGATGGTGGAAATGGCGCCGGGAACTGCGGATGCATTGCCGATCAAAGTAATGGCTGTCAGCAGAAGATAGCCGACTGTCATGAAAGGAACGATGATAGTAGAAACCGATGCAATGCGGCGGATACCGCCGGCAATGACCAAGAACAGCAGAATGCCGACAACGATGCCAGAAGCGATGCGAGGGATTCCCAGACTGTTTTCGAATGCCATGGCAATATTGCTGGCACTTGGGCCTGTTACCATAAAGGGAACACCAATGGTGGCAAACAGGGCAAAAATCACAGCCATGGCCTTACCAAGAGGTTTCCACTTGATTCCGTTTGCCATGTAGAAGTACGGACCACCGCGGTATTGGTTGTCCAGACGCACCTTGTAGACTTGCCCCAGACTGTTTTCAGCGTAGGAGATAGCAGATGTCACAAGGGCGGTAATGGGCATCCATAGTACAGCACCAGGGCCGCCAAACAGAATTGCGACCATGACACCGCCGATATTGCCAACAGCCACACGATAGGCAACTACAGAGCAGAAGGTTTCAAAAGGAGAGATGCCTTCTTGAGAGCCACCGCCGGTTTTCAGTAGTTTCCACTGCAGTTTTATATTTATAATGTTACAGAACTTTAGAACGATGGAATAAAGTACGGCACCGCCAAATGTCAATAGGATCAGCGGAGTTGCCCAGACAAGACCGTTCAGAGTATTGATTAGGTTAGCCATATTTTTCACCTTTCTTTATTTTATTAGATTTGTAGATTCTTTTCAAGTATTTTACAGCGTTAGAAAAAAGCTGGATAGATTAGCGCCCGCGAATGCCGACATCCAGAACATCATGCAGATACTGAATACTCTTACGCATAGCCTTGATTTCCTCTTCTCGGCCGGCCTCAAGCGTATACATAGACAAGGGCATTTCAATCTCCAAATCAATAGTATCTAACTCGGGCGGAGCCTCGCGACGTAGCGTGTTCATGACACGTATCAGATCAATGCTGCCTTCTCCCAAAGTGCAGCCATAAGAATGGACACCATCAGGATCCACGATGATTTTGGTGTCGCAGAAATGACAGCAATAAGTATACGGGGCCATTTTGTCAATGCAGGAAGCAATGCCTTCCATCATATTCTGAGCATTCATTGTATCTAAACAGGCACCGACCAGAGGATGATCGATTTGCTCAATCATCCAAATGACCTCGTCAGACCAGAGATCACAATGATTTTCAATTGCAACCTTCATGTTGTATTCTTCAATAAGGGGCAGATTTTTTTTGAACTCTTCTGCCAATTTGGCACACTGAATCATAGCTACAGGACTCATGCAGGAATGGGAAAGTTTTTCACCGTGTTCAACATCAGTGCTGAACTTTACAAGATTGGCACCGATGGCATGCCCAATTTCAATGGCCTGATCGATGGTAGCGTTGACACGGGGGTCGCAGGGAGCGTTGAAGGAAACGTTCAACTCCAGTTCTACGCCGAGCTTTTCAGATAACTCTTTGACGTGAGCCAGATGCTCCGGGGAGGTATCATTATCCAAGTCCACCAGAGTAATATGCAGAACATCGATCCCTTCCTGAACGGCAAACTCCATCAGCTTGTCCAGAGTCAGAACACGCTCGAAAGCATGAATCTCACCGGCGGACTGGAATCCCCAGCTTTCACCGCATCCGCTGAGATGCAGAGTATAACTGTGCATACCTAATTTGAATTTGCGTTTTGCAGCACTCATCATGTAAGCCTCCTCTGTATTCAAAAGTATTCAGTGATGTGCGCACTTGCCTGAATTGAAAGCAAAAAATGTGCCATTCGGTGCAAGACAACGAAAAATAATGCCGTGGCAGAATGCAATTTGTGCATTCCGGCAAAATGACTTGACTGTATCTCTGGTTTTGAATGGGAACATATGAGGAGGAGCAAAACTTTTTGACAAAAGGGAAAATATGCAAAAGGCGAGTTTTAATGAATACAAGATAGCAATTAATGCAGGTGCAAAAAAGTTTGCAATTTCGCAAAATGTTGAACTGTATTTTTGCAAAAACGCAAAAAGTGTACAGAAAATCTTCACTAAGAGCACATAGGAGAAAATAACAGAGAGAACATAGCTGACAGCTCATTGGACACAAAATAAAGGCAAGGATGACGGCCGGGTATCCCGGCCGTCATCCTTGCTTAGGAAGAATTGTTATGGTAAAAATGATGAGAGAGTAATTACAGGGCCATCTTGTAGATCTCAGCGGCGATTTCGGGAGTGAGCTTGACAAAGTTACCATGATTAGGGGCACCGTGGAACATGTTTTCCACCATGACGGGGATGTCCTCTTCTTTGCCGCCCAGTTCGCTGATGGTAGCGGGCATGCCGATCTCGGTCATGAATTCGCGGACGCGGTGGATGCCTTCCATAGCGGTGACATCAGGATGCTCAAAATCAATCTCGCAGCCAAAGATACGGCTGGCAAATTTTACAAACAGGTCAGTACCGTTGGCTTTCATGGCATACTCCATCCAGTAGGGGAACAGGAGTGCCAGACCAGCACCGTGAGAAGCACCGTAGAGGATGCCAATCTCGTTGTCCATGTGATGTGTACCCCAGTCCTGTGCGCGGCCCACACCGGTGATGTTGTTCTGTGCAACCATAGCAGCCCACATGATGTTAGCGCGAGCCTCATAATCGTTGGGGTCCTTCATGACGCGGCGGCCTTCTTTGATGATGGTTAGCATGACGGCCTCCAGCATCCGGTCGGTGAGTTCACAGTCTTTTGTGTGGGAGAAATAGCGCTCCAGGCAATGCGCAAAGATGTCGGCAAGGCCGCTGGCAGTCTGGTAAGGAGGCAGGGTCATCATCAGTTCAGGATCCATGATGGCGAACAGGGGACGGAGAATATCACCGTCAGCACAGCGCTTGTACTGGTGGCCATCTTCGGTAACCAGCGTCACCACGGAGTCGGTGGAGCCTTCGGAGCCGGAAGCGGCAATGGTTACCACGCAGCCAACAGGCAGGGCTTCCGTGACAGGCCCCTTTTTGCCGCAGTAGAAATCCCAAAAGTCACCGTCATACTTGACACCCAGAGCGATGCCTTTAGCAGAGTCCATAACAGAACCTCCGCCGATGGGCAGAACGAAGTCCACACCCTCTTTTTTTGCCAGTTCGATACCCTCGTAAATCAGATCGGCGTGAGGACTTGCTTTGACTCCGCCCAGTTCCACATAGGCGATGCCTTCCGCATCCAGAGCTGCCTTCACACGATCCAACAGGCCGGAGCGCTTTACACTGCCACCGCCGTAATGAATCAGGACCTTATGACCGCCATACTTTTTGACCAGTTTACCGGTTTCGGCTTCCGTACCCTTGCCAAATACGAAATAAGTGGGGCTGTAAAAAGAAAAGTTCTCCATAATAACCTCCAGTGTGTTTTTTGAAATGGCGTTCAGCCTTTTATCAGGTTCGCCTTCAGTATATCGGCGGTGTAGTTTTTTTAATGTGCCTCTCCTCACTTGTTTTTTGCCGGCTTTCACCTGTTCACCGATAGGAAACGGCAACTGACTGTATGCAAAAATCATGTGAGATAGTGCAAATCTTTTCTGGTTCTTTTTTTTTATAATCAACACAGCAAACATGGGAAAGGAGCCGCTATGGATAGGATCGAACAGTTTTGTGAGACACTGGACCGTGCATATGCGCAAGGAGAACCAGAGGCTGTGGAAAAATTCCTGCGTCAGGTCAATGATGATGCACGAGTGCGGAAAGACCGATGGTTGATGCTGACAGTTCAAAATGAATTGGGTTCCTTTTGCCGTGGTGCCGGTCGGTATGCAGAGTCATTGGAAGCATTTACGAATGCAGCGAAAGCTGCAAAAGAACTCTGTGGCCCTGACAGCGAGGAATACGCAAATGTGCTGAACAATATGGCGGGCACTTGCCGTTTGCTGCATCGCAGTGAGCAGGCTGAGCATTTGTTTTTCAGAGCAATGGAGGTTTACGAGACGGCGGGATTACAGGATGGATATTCCTACACCAGCGTTCTGAATAACCTCTCTCTGGTCTATCAGGAAACTGGAGAACTGGATAAGGCGATCTATTATCTGGAACGGGCCTTGCAGCGGATCGAGGCACAGCCGGAACGGCAACAGGAGTTGGCTATTACTTACAATAACCTCACAACGCTTTATCATGCTGCGGGAGATCCGGAGAAAGCGTTCCATTGTGTTCAGCGGGCACTGCAGGCCTATGAAAAATGTCCGGAAGCAGAGCGTGTTCACTATGCAGCTGTACTGAACAGCCTGGCAGGTTATCTTTACGGCCAGGGGGACTGGCGGCGGGCACTGGAACTGTACCAGAGATCCGCACGCTACACGCTGCGCTTTTTCGGCGAGAATGAAGAATATGGCATTACCTGCCAGAATATGCGCTGGGCTTATCAAAAATTGGGAGATCGTGAGGCGGCGATTCGCTGCCTTGAAAAAGCAATGGCGGTCTATGCAAGACTGTTCGGGTCGGGGAGTGACCGTGCGCAGGCTGTGACGCAGGAACTACAACGCTTGCGGGAGAGCACTTCGGCATGAATGGTTTGGCATTGGCTCGCGACTACTGGGAGAATATTGGACGACCTGCTTTTCAACTGAATTTGCCAGAATTGGAAAAACGTATGGCGGTGGGACTTGCAGGAGAGGGGTCCGAGTGCCTGGGTTATGACGATGCGATATCGCGGGATCATGATTGGGGACCGGGCTTTTGTATCTGGCTGACAGAGCGGGATCATGCTTTGCACGGCGCGGCAGTGCAGACGGTCTATCGGAAGCTGCCGGGTGCCTATGGAGGGTATCCGCCGCGGCGGGAACTGCCGCAGGCACGGAATCGTGTCGGATGTTTTTCTGTGCCGGCGTGGTATATCCGCTATATTGGGTGTCCGAACGCGCCAGAGACTCTTGCCCAGTGGAGAAAAATACCGGAGCATTTTCTGGCGACGGCTACCAACGGACTTGTTTTTCAAGATCCTACCGGCGAATTTACAGAGATCCGACAGCGGCTGCTGGCATTTTATCCGGAGGATATCCGACGAAAAAAGCTGGCGCATCGATTGGCGATCATGGCACAGGAGATCGGAAGAGCGTCGTGTAGGGAAAGAGTGTAGATCTCGGTGGTCGC
>OBLF01001040.1_pt1 | contig 25137 bp, 18 predicted proteins | sample 1519231 | NCBI WGS metagenome assembly OBLF01 (sample SAMEA2602895, study PRJEB22501) | metagenome | reverse complement strand
GTGCAACGCATGCCGGCTTTCTCGCTGAGCAGGGTGGCGGCCGTCACAGTCCCCTCAGACTAGACACCCTCTCCCCCCTCGCCGCTGCCAACCGAAATCTCCGCGCGGGGGGCACCCCCCGCTTGGGGGGGGATAATCATGTAGGTCTTTTTAACAGTGCCGTTATAGTGGCCCTGGGGGGTGATGGTCGGTGTGTGGTGGGGGGGGGAGGGGGGGGTGTTGCCCGCCACTGTGTAGGAATCTGCGGGGATTTCCTTGCCGTCCAGCAGGACTTTCTCGACCGTTTGGGTCTGTTCCGCGCCGTTGGCGGTAAGCGCCTTGCCCAGCACAACCTTTGCGCCCTTGATGGATTTTGGCTCGATCACAAAGTTAGCAGTGGTTTCCCCGGTAAGGACATAATTGCTGTCAGCAATCGAAGCCGTAACCGTGTAGCTGCCTGCGTTGGTGGGAACAGCTGTGGAGTTGTAGCCGTTGCCGGTGTAGGTGAGCGTCACGGGAACGGTTTCACCGTCCGCAACGCCGGAAAGCTTGGCAGCGGCGGCGGTGACACTGCCGTAGGTGCCGCCGTTCGGGGTAATGGCAACCGTGACTTGGGTTATCGCCTTGACCTTGACAGTCAGGATGATGTCCTGATAGTTGGAGGTGGTGACCGGAATCGTGACCGTGCCGATTTCTCCTGTACGGCTGCCGGTCTGCTTCATGTGCAGCAATAACCGGTAAGTATCTAGGTTTTCAGGGTCGGCGACTACCGCACTCTGGGCTGTATACCCCTCAGGCAAGGTGATCGTATGATTATCGCTGTAGTCTACTTTACCGTAGGATTTGCCTTCATTCAAGTCGGGCAGCGGCGGCAGGTCGACAAAATAGTCATCTTGCACACCATTGTAGATGGTCAGCTCAACGGGCTGCACTGTGGGGGCAGCAGCCTTGGCAATGGTGCCGTTGTCAGTGCTGAACTTCCCATCGTCCCTCAGCACATAGTTTTTCGCTGTAGCTGTTTGGTTCAGTGTCACTTGGCCGGTAACGATCTTTTTATACCCCACCTTGGCATCTTTAAAAGCAGCCGTGACGCTGTAATCCGCTGCGGTGAGGTTGTCCCCGCCTTGCAGCCCGTTAAAGATCGGCGTCACCGTTGCGTTGGCGGTTCCGTCATATGCCTTTTTGACTTCGCTTGGAGCGCTGACGGTCAATGCCGCCGGTTTGATTTTCCACCGTACATTTTCGATTGTGCCTTTATAATTACCCTTGCCCCTAACGGTCAGGGTATAGCTGCCCGCGTTGGTCTGCGGCGTAGCTTCTACATCGTAGTAGTTGTCCAGCACAGGTTCACCGTTCAGCGTGACCGTGACATAATATGCCGGGCTCCGCTGCAATCCGTTATAGGTCAAATCGCGGACTTGCACCGTTGCGCCGGAGAGGTCGATCGGGTCGACCGTAATGGTATAAGGCTGGCTCGTAAAGGCGTAGTCCCCACAATAGGCTATACACATGACAGTGTGGGTGCCGCCTTTGGCTTTCAGCTGGTAGGTTTGCGGTGGGGAACCGGCAGAGTTTTGCTCCATCAACCTGCCGTCATATGTCCATTGATAGTAAGTTACGGTTTCGTTGCCGGACATCTGCGCGTTGGCAGTCAGATTGATCATTTCATCGGGGGTGTAGGTGTCTTTATCCGTCGTGATGGTCAGGGCTTGGATGGGTGCTTTCTGCACAGAAACATCGTGTGCATCCTTGCGTGCGAGATTGACCCAACCGTTATTGTAATCCCAGAAGGCAGAGCCTTCCTCCAGCAAATCGCCGAGGGTCAGGTTGATGTCATCCGAGATTCTCAGCGCTTGGATGCATCCACTGCCCCCGGTGGAATCCTTGATGGTCGCCTTGGCATTCGCCTTCAAGCGCCCGATTTGTTTCCCGTTCAAATCGAAGGTAAGCGCCTTGTCGAGTGTCACCTCAGCGATACCGCCATCAATAGCCAGCAGCTTCAATGTGCTGCCTTCGGGGGCGTTCGCAAGGGCAACGGCAAAGTCAGTGTAACCGCGGCTTTTGCCGTCCTTCGTCACCACAGCAGCCATCGGTAGCTTGCAGCTTGTACAGCAATTGCTGCTATCAACCTCCGTATGGGGGCAGGTGTAGCCGCAGGCGGTGCATTTGCCAGTAGTATCAAAAGTGTGCGCGGCGTGGGGGATCACACAGACGGTCTTGCCGCTTTCAGACATATACGTGCTGTAAACATCGAAGGGGGTTGTACTGCCGTTTCCGTCGTCGTAGGCGAAGGTATAGCCCGCCGCCAGCAGATCGGCCAGCGTGCCGTCAGCAGATCCCCGGCGCGTGGTAAGGAGGGCACAATAATTTCCGCCTTTAAACACGCCGCCGCTGATTGTAACAGCGCCGCTGCAATTATTCTTATTTACCTGCGGGGAATAGGTGCCGCCCTCGATGGTCACGCTGTATTCTTGGCTGGTAAGGGCAATGCACACTGCTGCGCCATAGCCGTTATTGCAGACACCACCGGCATTCTTGTCGCTGCTGTCTTTCAGGGTGACACTTGTGACGCCGGTGAATGTCAGAAGATTGCTATAATGGTTGCCGGTGAGGGTGTGGCCATTCCAGTCAATGGTAAAGTTATGCCCGTTTTCGGGGTCAATATAGATGCCGTCATCCTCGGCAAGCGTCACATCCTGAAGCAGCGTCAGTGTAGAACCGGCAGCGCTTGCGGCCGCAGCAAAGGCAGCGTGAATATCCGTATCCGCATAATAGGAGTTTACTCCGTCGGCTGTCGTCACACGAGCCGCCGCATCAACGACCGTGAGTTCCGCAGTTGTTGACCGTTCCTCTTCGTAGTTCTTGGTTTCGCCGGTCTTGGCATAGACGTAATATGTGCCGGGTTCGCTGATTGCAGTGTTCTCGTCGATCTTGGGAACTGCCTCACTGCCTTCAAACTCCAAATATCCAGAATTGATCGGCGCATAGTAATATGTCACCTCGGCGTCTTCCGGAGCACCCTCGACAGACAGCAGCGGCAGAAGCTTTTCACCCACCGTGCAGGTCGTCTGGGAAAGAGACACGGTCAGCTTGGGATAGGCCTTGTCGATGATGCCACCAATCGTAAACGTTTCTTCGCCCGCCTTGAGCTTGTACTTTGCCGCGGCATCACCGATCAGCTCGATTTCCACAGTGACGGTACGCGATCCCGCATCAGCGGAATCGAACGTCTTCTTGGCAGTAAAGCCCGTTCCTTCTTTGAGTATGATGTTATTTGTGCCGTCTGTAAACGTCAAGTCGATTGGAATCGCGCTGCCGTCCGTCGTACTGTCATAGCTGCGCTGAATTGAAGAGGGTTTCCTTACGCACTGAATCTCCTTCCGCGTGTCTTCTGCGGGGTTCGCGGGCGGGGCATTCTCACCCGCGCCGGTTTGTGCTTCCTGCGTTGCAACGACCGTTTGTTCCGGCAGCGATTCCTCTGCCAGCGCCCCGGTGGGGGTCAGGGTCAGGCAGAGGGTAATCGCCAGAAACAGGCTCAATGCACGTTTTTTCATCAGGTTTTCCTCCGTTTGGCATCAGTGGTTGGAAATAAGCCACAGCTTTTTGGCTGCGGTTTTGGCTTCGCTGCGCCGCTTTACATCCAGTTTTTCTAAAACATGGCTCACATGGGTCTTTACCGTGGGCAGCTTTATATTCATGATCTGCGCGATCTCAGCATTGCTTTTGTCCGCGCAAATCAAGTGTAGTATCTGTAATTCCGTAGGGGTAAGTTCCTCCGCCGCCGCCATGCGCGGGGCGAGAAAGTGCGGATAATAGGTCGCCTGTGTCCGCACGGCGGCCATAAGGCGCTTGTACCATTTTGTATCATCGTTCCGGTTCAGCTTTTCCAAAAGGGGCAGCACGGCGGCGCTGTACACGCTGACGGGCGTGATAAAGCTGTACTCTGCCGCCGTATCCAGCGCGGCCGTAAGCCGCGCCCGCCATGCGTCGTCCTTTTTCCGGTACAGGGCAAGGGCGCACAGAATGTTCAGGTGGATGCCGTCAATATGCCGCCCGCAGCCCTGTATGTAGCGTTCCAGCGGCGAAAGCGTCAGCAGGGCGGCGTCCGGGCGGTTCTGTGCAATTTCAACCATGGCTTGCGTCAGGTATTGATACCGCTTCATTACGTTCAGGTGCATGGGGTCGCGGGGGGCTTTTGTGCGGTACCACTCGTCGGCACTGTCCTGGTCGTCACAGTACAGGGCCATCCGGCAGAGCATCGCGTCCATATTCGGCAAAAAGCGGGTCTGACCCTGCGCTTCAAACCGGGCGCGCAGCGTTTCGATCGTGCGGCGGGCATCTGCCGCCTGCCCCTTGGACAGCTGGCAGCGTGCCAACAGCCCGTTCACGGCAAACTCTATATCCGGCGTTCCCTTTTGCTGAATCTCACTCACCTGCGGGATAAGCGCAAGCATACGCTCGGTGATGTTTTCGCCCTTTTCAAATTTGCTTTCGGCAACGGCGCAGTCCGCCAGCCCCACGCCGTCTTTTTTCAGCACGGCCTCTACCGGGGTGCGAAGCGTCCGATACAAAAGATCGTCCTTTTTGCTCCACTCTGAAAAATCCTTGCCGCCGTTCATAATGCTGGGCAAGGTACTGGTCACGGAAAAAGACGGCAGCGTTATTTCTTTATCGGTCAGCAGCCGGAACACGGCCGGGAATGTTTTTATCATCCCCTCCACACCGCGCTGCGGCAGCGAAATATCCAGCCATGCAAGGCGGCTGCGAGCCTGTCTGGCGGCAGGGTCCTGTTTTTTGCGGCAGTCGGCAAAGCTTTTCAGCGCCCCGTACCACCGTTCCGAGCCTTCATAGTCCATTGCCAGGGCGCAAAGCATACTCATTCCCTGCATCAGGGAAGGCGAAGCCAAAATTTCGCTTTCCGGCAGAGCGCGGTAATACTTTTCCATCTCGCTGTAATGCCCCATGCCGGGGTGCTGCTCGGAATTGCGGATCAGCAGCTCGGATATTTTGGCGTGATCCCCGCTTTTGGTGTAGCATTCCAGCGCGTGGGCATAATCCTCTTTCAGCTCGTAGTAAAGCGCCCCGCGGCTGAAAACGGCGCGGCGCTTTTCCTCGCTGCATTCTTTCTCCATCTCCCAGAGAAGGAAGGCGCGGAACTGCGGCCAGAAGTGGAAGTGCCGCACATCGTCACAACGCAGCATCGTTGTGTTATGCAGCAGCCAGTCCAGCAGATTCCCGGCGCGGGGGTCGCCGCTGACCATTCGCGCCATTTCCAGATCAAAGCGCTCAAAGGGGGCAAGATCCAGCAAAAAATGCCGCATAGGAAGATCGAACCGGCGATAGATGGCATCCTCGAAGTAGTTGAACACCTCCCGGTAAGCCTGCGCTACGATTTCCGGGGCGAACGGCTTGCCGCCGGACATACACCGCGCCGTAACGGCGACGCCCAGCGGGTAGCCGATGGATTCTTTCAGGATACCGTTGATTTTGCTCTCCGTCACGGCTGCCTTGCGGGCGGCAAAAAAGCCGCGTATATCCTCGCGGTCAAAAAGAAGGTCGTCCGGCTCCAGCGTGGTCATAAGACCCGTGTACTGGAAGGCCGTCAAGTACGACGGCGGCACCCCGCGGGAGAGGAACACAAACCGGCGTGCCGGGTTGGCACGGATCAGTTCACAGAGCGTCTGCGCGGTTTCCTGCTCCTGCAAAAGCTGAAAGTCGTCGATCAAAAGGACATCCCAGTTTTTCGGCAGTGTGCGCAGCGTAAAATCCGGCGCATCAGCACACAGCCGCAGCGTCCGATGCCCGCGCAGCAGCGCATTGGCCAGCGCCGTTTTGCCAAAGCCGCAGGGCGCACTGAAAAAAAGGATGCGACCGCTTTGCATAACGCTGTCAAATTTTTGCTGCACAGATGGCTTTATCAGAATATTTCCGTTCAATTTTAACTCCTTTTGGGTGAAGGACGGGGAAATGCCATACTATAATAGTTAAATTATACCATCCGAAGGGGAAAAGTAAATCATCCCAAAGTATGAGATTTGGTCCTTTTGAAGAGGTCGTGCAGCGCGCTTATCTTCGGCTTTACGATAGATTCTCCCGAAAAAAAGCACTTGACAATTCGAGCGGTTCACCCCATAATTTAAATAATCATTGTGGTGCTGTCAGCGGACAGCAAAGAGCGAAGGAGGTAAGATGAAAAAGCAAATCGTAAGCACCCTGCTTGCCCTGTGTATGCTGCTGCGGGCGAGAACATTGTGGATGTTCGCGGCGGCGTTATTACCGGCGGCACGGGCTATCCGATTCAGCTATATTCCAACTACGTATATGATGGCGGCGGTGTGTATATCGCACCCGGCGGGCAGTTGACCATGACCGGCGGCAATATTGTCGGCTGCTCCGCGGAGTTCGGCGGCGGCATATGTATTGAGTCGGAGCGAGACGGCAAACAGGGTCAGTTCTCTATGTCCGGCGGCAATATTATCGGCTGCTCCGCGGAGTGCGGCGGCGGTGTATATGTTGATTCGGAGTCAAACCAGAGTCCGTTCTCTATGTCCGGCGGCAGCATCATCGGCTGTGTCGCCTCCGACATCGGCGGCGGTGTTCGTGCTTCCGGCACGTTCAAAATGTCAGGTCAGGCGGTCATTCGCAGCTGCACCGTCGAAAGCGCGACCCAATCTATTTACGGCGGAGGCATATATGTCAACAGCAGCAGCAGCTTTGAGATGTCTGGTGAGGCAAAAATCGAATACTGTCAGGCAATCTCCAACTCTTCCAAATCTTCAAACGGCGGGGGTGTCTATCTCACAAACAATACGAAGTTCACCCTGTCGGGCAACGCCGTGATTCAAAACTGCAAGGCGGATAATTCCGTCACCCCCGGCGAAACCTATGGCGGCGGCGTGAGCGCCGATTGCATGAGGCAGATCACCTTGGAGGGCAATGCGCAAATTTTCCAATGTACTGCGGCAAACGGAAGCGGACTATACATCACCGGCTCTCTGATGTATCCTAATGACTATGGGAAACTTTACGCCAACGGTGGCTCGGTTAACGGCGACGTCGTGCTGGGAGATAAAGATAAAAGCGACGGTCCCTGTACCATTACAGGCTCCGGCGAGACTGTGTTCAATGGCAAAGTGACCGTTACCCCCGGCAGCACCATCGAAAGCGGCATATTCAACGGCGAGGTCACCAACAACGGCACCATCACCGGCGGCGTCTTTAACAACACAGTCTCCGGCAGCGGTACCATCAAAGGCGGCACATTTAACGGCACCCCCGCTCTCATCACCGGCAGCGGCACGGAGACAGATCCCTATCAAATCAGCACCGCCGCGGGGCTGATTTGGTTCCGGGATATTGTCAATGGCTCCAACGGCCAGACGCAGAATACCGCTGCCTGTGCAACCCTGACAGCCGATATCGTTTTGAACGACGGCACTTTTGACGAGGACGGCAATTACACCCCCGGCCCCAGCAGCATTACCCCACCCACGGAATGGACACCTATGGGCGTAACCTATTCTGCCGCTTACACAGGAACTTTTGACGGTGCCGGTCATACCATACAGGGCTTATATTGCAATAGCAATTCACGGGCCCCCGGATTGTTCGGGTATATAGAGGGGGCAACTATCCAAGGCGTAAGGGTAACAGGCTACTTTAACGCGAACAACGCTGAACAAGCGGGCTGTATTGCAGCACTTGCGAAAAGCTCCCGCATTACGGGCTGTGTGAGCACCGCTTCTATAAATGGACATCACTCTTTTCAGTCTTCGACAGGTGGCATTGTTGGAATTGCAGATTCTAGCACTCAAGTAAGTGACTGTATCAATTATGGCACTGTAAAGTGCACCCCTTCCAATTATTACGCTACCTTTGCAGGCGGCATTGTCGGATGTCTTGCAGATTATTCCACCGTTACAAATTGCAGTAACTTCGGCACCATAATCGGCCTTGTCAACGGCAGTTCCACCCAACCGATTTATGTTGGCGGCATTGTTGGAACTGCTCGGCTTGAAAGTATATCCGATTGCTACAACGCTGGTGCTGTAAGAATCAATGAGCAAAGCAGTTCGTCCGCCACACAAGGGGCCGGCGGCATTGCAGGATACGCGGGAAATGATGCCCAATATCCGATACATATTTCCAACTGTTATAACGTTGGTAGTGTCACAGCTGCCAATGCAAATGCAATGCTGGGCGGTATTGTGGGTAGGTCTCGCTATGATAGTGTTGGCATCACAAACTGCTACTACCTGACCGGCACCGCCGGGCAGGTTTACGGCAATGGCACAGCCACCGTCACCAACACCACCGAAAAATCTGCCTTTGACTTTGCCAACGGCGGCGTGCTGGCCCTGCTGATGGCAGACCGCCCGGCCGACGCCCAGCCGTGGGACACCACCTGCAAATATCTGGAATCCGCCGGGATGACCCTGCCGGTATTGGCCAGGCAAAACCTGACCGTCCACGACCATGTGTGGAGCACCTACACGACCGACACTGCGGCCAAGACCCACACCCGCAGCTGTGCCTGCGGCGTTGCGGAGACAGAGGCCTGCACCATCACCCCGGCCACCTGCAAGGATGGGTCGGCCTGTGCCGTCTGCGGCCAGCAGTACGGCGGCCCGGACACCGGCAAGCACACGGACTTACAGCACTTCCCCGCTGTGGCGGCCACCACGGACGCCGAGGGCAATAAGGAATACTGGTACTGCGGCGGCTGCGGCAAGTATTTTGCCGATGCCGCAGCGGCCAGGGAAATCACCCAAGCCGACACCGTGACGGCCAAGCTGCCCCAGCCCACCACGCCGCCGACGGCAACCCCGACGGCGGCACCCACGGCACAGCCCACCACCGCGCCGCAGGCTGCGGAGCAGCCCCGCCGGACCGCACAGCCCACGGTGCAGCCCACGGCAGCCCCCACCGTGCAGCCGGTATCCACCATCCCCGCCACCGGCGATGCCAGCAGCCCCATTTTGTGGGCCGCCCTGCTGCTTTGCAGCGGCGCGGGTTTGGCAGTAACGGCATATAAGAAAAACAAACACCGTTCATAAAAAGTGTAGGCAGCTGTTAGCGGCTGCCTACATTTTTTATGCCGCATTTGCAGGGGCCGGATATGTCCGGCCCCTGCGTGCCAAAAAACATCGGCTTTGCCATATAGAGAATGTAGGGGCGACCATTGGTCGCCCGCCAGCTTGGCGCAGCAACGCTCTTTCCGGGGTGGCTTTCTTACAGGGCATACGGGCACGGGCGAGCAATGCTCGCCCCTACAGGAGTTTTTCGACAATCTGAGGGGCCGGATATGTCCGGCCCCTGCGTCGTTTATTGTAAAATTCTTGCAATTTTTGCCGTAATACGGTACACTGGTTTTATAGCAAGCGGAAAGGAAACACACCATGGGAATCGTAGTAATCGGCGCAGTTTTTGTTGACATCAAGGGGTATCCCCTCTCCACCTATATCCCGGGCGGGCGCAACGCCGGCCTGGTCGAGCAGGTCCACGGCGGCGTCAGCCGCAACGTGGCCGAGGATATCGCCAATGTGGAGTTGCGCCCCACCTTCGTCAGCCTGGTGGACGACACCGGCTCCGGCCAGGACGTCATTGACAAGCTGGGCAAGCACAAGGTCAACACCCGGTTCATCCGCCGCGTGCATGACGGCATGGGCACCTGGCTGGCCGTGTTTAACAATGACGGCGACGTGACCGCCGCCATCTCGAAGCGGCCCGACACCCGCCCGCTGACCGCCCTGCTGGCCGAGAACGAGGAGGCCATCTTTGCCGACTGCGACAGCGTCGCCATTGAGCTGGATCTGGAAAAAGAGACGGTCAAACAGGTGCTGCGCTCGGCCAAAAAGTACGGCAAGCGGGTGTATGCGGTCATTTCCAACATGAGCATTGCGATGGAACGCCGCGACTTTTTACAGCAGATCGACTGTTTTGTCTGCAACCAGCAGGAGGCGGGGATGCTTTTCTCCGACGATTACGACCACCTTGCCCCTGCCGCCATGTGCCGCGTGCTGGCCGACAATGTGCGCAGCGCCCGCATCCCCTGCATGGTGGTGACGATGGGCGGCCAGGGCGCTGTCTACGCCCGCGCCAACGGCGAGTGCGGCATTGTGCCCGCCAAAAAGGTGGATGTCATCGACACGACCGGCGCGGGCGACGCGTTCTTTGCGGGCACGGTCATTGGCCTGACCTACGGCAAGGGCCTGGCGGATTCCTGCGAAATTGGCAGCCGGTTGGCGGCGTCGGTCATCTGCACCGCCGAAAACGTCTGCCCCCGCTTCCGCCCGCAGGAGTTCGGGCTGGACGTGGAAGTGGTGGATTGAGGAAAGAAGGCAGACCCTTTTGACCATTAAGGATATCGCCCGCGAGTCGGGCTACGCGGTGGGGACCGTCTCCCGCGTGTTGAACCATAACCCCAGCGTCCGCCCCGAGGCACGGGAGAAGATCCTTGCCGTGGTGGCGCAGTACGGCTACCAGCCCAATGCCAACGCCAAGCACCTGAAGCAGCAGGCCTACGAGGGCCTTGCCCTGGTGGTAAAGGGCACCCAGAACGCCCTGTTTGCGGATTTGCTGGACAAATTGCAGGCATATGTTGAAAAGTGCGGCTACACGCCCACGGTCTACTACATCAACGAGACCGGCGACGAGATGGCCTACGCCCAGATGCTCTGCACCGAGCGCAAGCCCTACGGCATCTTTTTCATCGGCTCGCACCCGCACTGCTTCACGCCGGAGCTGGCCGGGCTGGGCATCCCCTGCGTGCTGCTGACGAACAATGCGGCGAGCCTGGGCATCCCGAACCTGTCCAGCGTCAGCGTGGACGACCGCGCCGCCGCAAAGGTCATGATCGAGCATATGTACAAGCAGGGCCGCCGCCGCATCGGCATCATTGGCGACCGACCCGATCGCAGCCGCCCGAGCCAACAGCGTCTGGACGGCTGTCTGGAGGCCATGCAGCAGCTTGGCCTGCCCTTTGATTTTGACAAGCAGTACGGTTACGCCCGCTTTTCCATGGAGGAGAGCTACGCGGCGGCGGAGTACCTGCTGGCCCACTGCCCCGATCTGGACGCCGTGTTTGCCATGTCGGATCTGATGGCGCTGGGGGCCGTGCGCGCCTTCCAGGACCACGGCCTGCGGGTGCCGCAGGATATCGGCGTGGCCGGGTACGACGGTATTTCGCTGGGGCGGTTCACCGTGCCGCGGCTGACGACCATCCGCCAGAACACCGCGCTGCTCTCCCAGCGTGCCGCGCAGATTTTGCTTGCCAGCATCGAGCATAACGCCCCTGCGGTGCATGAGGTTGTGCCGTTTGAGCTTATTTTGGGGGAGAGCGTGTGATACAAAGGCTTCCCCCTTTCCCAATATCGCACCGTAGGGGCCGGACATGTCCGGCCCTCCACCTTGCCATAACCGCTCAGCTGCCCTTATGCCGCGGGCCGGGCATGCCCGGCCCCTACAACTCTATGATAAAAAGCAGGTACCCACGTTTTACCGTGGATGCCTGCTTTTTTTCTATCATTCTGCCGCGCTCTCCGGGGTGGCTATGCCAAATTGCTCGTTGAACCGCCGCTCGACCTCGGCGTCTACATAGTCGTCGTCGGGGTAGACATCGTCGTGGGCGTTGGCGTATTCCTCGGCGATATCATCGCGCAGCCGGGTCTTGATGTACTCGTCGCGGTCGGCCTCGCTGGAGAAGCTGGAGCCGTCATAGTGGTAGCTTTCCGTCACGCGCTGGGCCACCTGGGCAGCGGTCAGCCCCGCCGGGTAGGAGGCGACGCAGTCCAGGTAGTAGCTGATGCCGTCGTCGGTGTCCTCCCCGCTGGAGAAGTGGTAGCTCGTAAAGCCCAGGTCCTTGTCTGCGGCCAGCTGCATAATGCCTATGCAGTCGGCGGCAAAGGACTCGGCGTCGGCGTAGGGGCCGGTCAGGGTGGCGTTCAGCACGCAGTCGTCGCCGCTTTGCAGCGTGTAGCTGCCGCCCGTACCGTGGTTGAACCAGACGTTGACACCGCAGTAGCCCGTTTTGGCTTTCAGCTCCAGGTCGGCGGTCAGGGCACTGTACAGGGCGTCCACCTTTTCCGTCTCGATGCGGCTTATGGCGCTGCTGCGGGCAGGGCCCCACTCACTGACAGCCAGGGGCAGCAGCGCCGCCGCGCCGACAACGCAAAGGGTGAACGCCGTACCCAGCATGGCCAGCCAGTCAAACTTGACCAGCACATCGGGCTTGGCGCTGTACACGAGCATTTCAATACCCAGCACGACGAGGATAATTGGAGAGAATTTTACAATTTGCAATAAATTGAATCGCGGCACAAGCTGATAAACCATCAGCAGCACACCGGCCAGGATCAGCACCAGTGCAAACGCCAGCGTCCCCACGCGGCGTGTCTTTTTCGGGTTGGTTTTTTCGTCCATGATTCTATTACCTCATTTATTCTTCGTTGCACAGTAGGGGCCGGGCATACCCGGCCCGCAGCATATGGGCAGACGCAGCGCCCGCGGATAAGCAGCGGGCGGAACATATCCCGCCCCTACCCGGCGGCAAAAGGCAGACGAGCGGCGTCCGTAAGGCCGCCCCTCATCCGGCGCTGCGGCACCACCTTCCCCCAAGGGGGAAGGCAGGGCGTTATTCATGCGGATACGGCGGCAGCTCGTCATCGCCGTGCTTCGTTTCGGGGTGCAGGCCCAGCAGCTTGAGGCCTGCGAAAATCAGCAATGCCGCAATGACAACATTCGGTATGCCGGTGATGATGTCGTAGGCGTAGCCGCCGCCAACAAGATTGCACAGCAGCGTATAGAGCCAGGTTGAGATGAATGTCTCATACAGTGCCCAGACGCCGAAGCCGACCAAGCCCCAGCCAACCAGCCTGTTATGCTGGGGAACCAGCTTTTTGATCTCCTCATAATTGCCCAGAACCAGCAGGGAATCCTCCTTCGGCTCACCGGCCGCCATGTGGCGGATGAGGTCATAGGTGTCAAAAAAGCTGTACATCCAGATGACAAGGCAGAGGAACAGCAGCGGTTCAACGACGGTGGCCGCCATCACACAGAGTATCAGTATCATCGCAATCGACAGGCCGCGCTGCATATAGCCGTAGTACATCTGCCCCGCACCGGGGATGCAGGCGAAGATAAAGGTCAGGAATCCATTCTTTTTCATAGGTCATTCTCCCTTGGCGGTGCTGCCGCCGATCGGTTTGGTTCGCATTTGTTCCAGGCCGCTCTCAGCGGTCAGGGTAAAGTTTTTAAAGGTATCGTCGAGGCTCTTGTAAAAGCCGCTGACGGCGGTGCTGACCTTTGTGCCGAACCGCTCATGCGGGGCGGTGGGCTGCTGCGGCAGCAGGACGGCGGTGTTGGGCACGCCAAAGGTCCTGACCGCACCCCACATCACAAACCCCAGCACGACGGCGGCCGCCGCCGACACATAGCGGTTTGTCATAATGCGGAAGCTGCGCAGCCGCATCAGGTTTTGCACCTGCGGGATCAGGTCGCGCATCGGCTGTTTCATGCAGTCGGGCGCAGCCTCGATCATGGCTGTGTAGCGCAGCAGGCAGTAGTCGCAGAAGCTCAGGTGCTCGGCAGCCTCCAGCGCACCCAAGTCGTCCAGAGTGCCGTCCTTCAAGGCGTACAGGCCCTCGTCGGTCAAATGGCCTTCGGCGTCAAAGAGTTTTTCGTTATCAAAATAAAGGCTCATTCGTTCTGCCTCCTCTCGGTAATTTGCTGGCGCAGCAGCAGTTTGGCGCGCCACAGCTGGCTGTTGATGGTCGCAGGCGGGCGGCCCACCAGCTTTGCAATCTCGGAGCTTTCCTTGTGCTCCAAAAAGTACATGACGGCGATCTTTCCGTAAGGCTCACGCAGGTTCCGCACCAGCTGTTCCAGCTCTGCGGCCCCGGCGCGGTCGGCCAGGTTTACCGCCGGGTCGTCGGCGTCACTGCCGGGTGCGCCGCGCGGCTCCGGCAGGGCATCGTCGCCCGGGGCATCCACCTTGCGCACCCAGGCGCTTTTCAGGTGATCCTTGCATTTGTTGGCTGCCACCCGCACGAGCCACTGTTTGTAATACTGCGGCTCGCATCGGTCGATAGCCGAAAACGCGGAGAGGAAGGTATCCTGGGTCAGGTCCTCGGCGGTGTGGGGGTCGTGAACAAACTGCAGGCAGACTGTGTAGACCAGTCTTTGATACTGCTGCATCAGCCCGGTAAATTCTTCATTTGTCAGTGCCCACACCTCCTTTGCTTTGTCCTTCTGTATACTAAAACGAATCCCCCGGCGCCGATATTGCAAGCGCGGGGGAATTTTTAAAAAAAGTTTTCTTCTTTGGCTTCCCTCGAGGGGCTGCGCCCGCAGGCGCGTGTCGAAGCGCAACCGCCGTAGGCGGCTCTTAGCGCGGAGACCGAAGCTGTCTGCGAAGCAGACTGATGAGGGGCAGGTGTGCCGTTATCGCCCTTTTACCGGGCAGCCACCGGAAGGCCACCCCTCATCCGGCCTGCGGCCACCTTCTCCCCAGGGAGAAGGCTTTACAGGTTGATATCCAGCTCCACCGGGCAATGGTCGCTGCCCATCACATCCATCAGGATCGCGGCGGTCTGGATTTTGTCAGCAATGCGGTCACTGACCAGAAAATAGTCGATGCGCCATCCTGCGTTCCGTTCGCGGGCGCGGAAGCGCATACTCCACCAGCTGTACATACCGGTGGCGTCGGGGTGCAGATGGCGGAACGAATCCGTGAAGCCCGCCGCCAGCAGCTCGCCCAGCTTACCGCGCTCCTGATCCGAAAAACCCGCCGCGCCGCGGTTGGGGCCGGGGTTCTTCAGGTCAATGTCCTCGTGCGCCACGTTCAGGTCCCCGCACAGGATGACCGGCTTCTCGGCATCCAGCTTTTGCAGGTAGCGGCGCAGGTCATCCTCCCACTGCATACGGTAGTCGATGCGGGCCAACTCGTTCTGGGAGTTGGGCACATAGAGGTTCACGAGGTAAAAGTCCGGGTATTCCAGCGTGATGGCGCGGCCCTCGTGGTTGTGGATATCCTCGTCCAGGCCGTACCGTACCGACAGCGCCGGTTCCCTGGCCCAGATGGCCGTGCCGGAGTAGCCTTTTTTATCGGCGCTGTATATGTACTCGGTGTAACCTTCGGGCGCAAAATCCGCCTGCCCGGGCTGCATTTTCGTTTCCTGGATGCAGAAGAAATCCGCGTCAAGGGTGTTGAACACATCCTCAAACCCCTTTTTCAGGCAGGCCCGCAGACCGTTGACATTCCAGCTGATAAATTTCATGTGGGTGGCTCCTTTTTATACTTTTTTCACCGCATTCTTCTTCCACGCCCCGGTGGCAAATCTGGCGACAAAACAAATCACACGGCAGACCCAGTCAACCAGCATGGCGTACCAGACGCCGACCGCACCCATGCCCATATTGACGCAGAGCACCCAGCTCAGGCCCATGCGCCATACCAGCATGGAAATCGTGGCGACCACCATCGTGTACCGCACATCGTTGGCGGCGCGCAGGGCGTTGGGCAGCACAAAGCTGGCCGGCCACAGCAAAATTGAAAAGCCGTCGTGGATCATGACCAGCGTGAACGCCAGCGCCCGGGTCTCCGGCGTCAGGGTGTACATACTCAAAATCTCGTTGAGCAGCAGCAGCACCGTAACATTCACCGCGCCCTGGGCGATGTAATCCCACAGCAGCAGCTTTTTGGTGTAATATTTCGTTTGTTCAAAGTCCTGTGCACCGACGCAGCGGCCCACGACGGTAATCATGGCAAGGCCCATGGCGTTGCCCACAATGCAGCCGATGGCGTCCAGGTTGTTCGCCACCGCGTTGGCTGAGATATGCACCGTGCCGAACAGCGAAATCATCGAGACGACCAGCACGCGGCCCAGCTGGAACAGACTGTTTTCAAACGCCGAGGGGACGCCGATGTACAGGATGCTCTTGACAGTTTTGCCTTCCAGCCGGGTGACGCTGCGGGGCGTAATCTGCAGCACATAGTCGGGCCGCGCTGCCAGCAACAGGATGATAACCGCGCCCACCGCGCGGGAAATCAGCGTAGGCACCGCGACGCCCGCGACGCCCATCTTCAGCACAAACACGCAGAGCGCGTTGCCGCAGAAGTTGATGGCATTGACGATGACCGATACTTTCATCGATACTGCGCTGTTGCCGGTGGAGCGGAAGATGGCCGCGCCCGCGTTGTACAATGCCAGAAACGGAAAGGACAGCGCCGTGATGGTAAAGTAGGTCAGGCAGGCCTGCATGACATCGTCGGTGATCGTGCCGAAGAAGAGCCGCAGCTGTGCCGTGCGGGTGATAAGGCAGAACGCCGCCACGCCCACACCCAGAATGGCACTGAGCGTCACGAGCTGTCCGGCGCTGTGGGCGGCCTCCTCACGCCGTTTGGCACCCAGGTGCTGGCTGGTAACGACCGCGCCGCCGGTAGCCAGCGCGCCGAACAACGTAATGATAAGCTGGTTGATCATATCGACAAGCGAAACGCCGGAGATGGCGGCCTCACCCACCGAGGATACCATGACAGTATCTGCCATACCTACGAGGATTTCCAATGCCTGCTCTATGATGAGCGGCCACAACAGCGTAAGCAGCTGCCGATTGGTAAATAACCTTTCTTTTTTCAATTTTTCAAAGCATCTCACTTTCCCAGGTTGAGTATACCACAAAAAAAGTCCCCGCGCAATGCGCGGGGAGATAAAAGGCTTCCCCTTTGGGGGAAGCTGTCCGCGAAGCGGACTGATGAGGGGCGGCCTTGCCTTACTGCCTCTTTATGGGGGCACTACCATAGACGCGCCCCTCATCCGGCCCTGCGGGGCTACCTTCAGTCTACGCGCTAAGAGCCGCCTTCGGCGGTTGCGCTCCGACACGCGCCTGCGGGCGCAGCCCCAAGGGGGAAGGCATGGGGTTTTATTCATACCGCAGCGCCTCGATCGGGTCCAGCTTCGCCGCTTTATTGGCGGGGTAATACCCGAAGAACACGCCAATCGCCATACTGAACCCTACGGCAATCACAATGGCCGCAAGACTCGGGCGCGCCGTATAGCCCACGGCCTTGCTCAACGCTGCGCCCAGCCCCAGGCCCAGCACAATGCCGATGGCACCGCCAATCAGGCAGAGAATAACGCTCTCGGTGATGAACTGCATCCGGATGGCCGACGCGGGGGCCCCCAGCGCCTTGCGGGTGCCGATCTCGCGGGTGCGCTCGGTGACGGAGACCATCATGATATTCATGACGCCGATGCCGCCGACCAGCAGCGACAGCGCCGCAATGGCCGAAATGCCCAGTGAAATCGTGCTCATCATTTCAGACATCGAATCCAGCAGGCTCGCCAGGCTCGACGCGCTGGCGGTCCAGGAATCGTTGCGGGTGTAGTAGCTGGCAAAGAAATCGCCCACCGTGTCCACAAAGGTGGTCACGTTCACACTGCCGCCGTTTGCCACCACCGTGATGCTCTGGTAGCCTGCGCCCGCGCCGACGATGGACTTTGCCACGTCCAGTGGGATATAAAAGTTCGTCTGGATGCTGTCATCGTCGCTGCCGCCGAACATACTGGAGTAGTCTTCCTCTGTGTATTTATATACGCCTTGTATATAGAACGTATACAAATTCTTGTTGATCGTCAGCGTGACCGCCTTGCCGATGGCCTCCTGCGCGGTGCCGCCGACAGCCTGTTCGACGAATTTTTCTGACACACAAGCGACCCTGCGGCCTGCGTCCTTTTCATCGTCAAGCCAGCGCCCATACAAAATCTGCGAATCTGCGCCAAGATTTTCCAGTGTGGCAGCATTGGCACCGCTGACGCTGGTCTTGATGGTCGTGGTCGGTTCGCCGTACTTGGCAATCGTCCCATCGCCTACTTGCTGGGAAAGTTCGATGTGATCCACCTGCGTCGGGAAGGTGGCCATAAAGTCATCCATCATATCCTGGGTGATGAGGTCGGAATCCGACGGCTGTGAGTCCATGAACCGGCGCAGCCGGACACCCTGGGATGTGCCCGAGGTACTGGAACTGCTTTTCTGCGTTACCGTGACCGAAATGTTGCTGGCACCCATGCCGGACATCGAGTCCATGACCGAGCCGGTCATGCTGTTGCCGACCGTTTCAATGGCGATGACCGCTGCAATGCCGATGATGATACCCAGCATCGTGAGCAGGCTGCGCATCTTGTTGGACTTGACGCTGGTCAGCGCCATGCTGATATTCTCAAAAAGCTGCACGTTCGCCTGTCCCCTTTCGTTCGCCCACGATCAGGCCGTCGCGCAGCGTCAGCACCCGCTGGCATTCCTCGGCCAGTTCAGGGTTGTGCGTGATGAGCACGATGGTCTTGTGGTATTTTTCATGCAGTTCGTGAAAGAGGTTCATCACGACGCGGCTGGTCTGGCTGTCCAGTGCGCCGGTCGGCTCGTCAGCCAGAATCAGCGCAGGCTCGTTGACCATGGCGCGGGCAATCGCCACACGCTGCTTCTGGCCGCCGGAAAGCTCGTTGGGCTGGTGCTTCATGCGCTCGGCCATGCCAACGCGGTCCAGCCACTCCTTGGCGCGGCGGGTACGCTCGCCCGCCGGGACGCCCGCGTACAGCATCGGCAGTTCGACGTTTTTCAGCGCACTCTGGCGGCCGATCAGGTTGTAGGTCTGGAACACAAAGCCTATCTTGCGGTTGCGGATGGCCGCCAAGTCGTTGTCGTCGGCGTCGTGGATGTTCACGCCGTCCAGCACGTACTCCCCCGCTGTGGGCTTGTCCAGCACGCCGATAATGTTCATCAGCGTGGATTTGCCCGAGCCAGACTCACCCACGATGGCGACGAACTCGCCGGGGTAGACGGTCAAATCAATACCGTGCAGGATTTCCAGCTCGTTCGGCTGGCCGATGTAGTAGCTTTTGCGGATGCCCTGCATCTGGATGAGCGGCTGTGCGGGGTGCGCGGCCTCGTCACCAATCAGGGTATGCGCGATATTTTGCGCGAACTGTTGTGTATTTTCCGGCATCACTGACCTCCCGGGCCGCCGGGGCCGCCGCCACCGGGGCCGCCCGCCGGGGCGTCGCCGCCGCCCATGACCACGGTGCCCTCCGGCATATTGCTGGGGTCGCCGACGTAAAGATCGCCGTTCTCCATCACCTGCATCCCATCGCCGGACGAGCTAGTCTCCACGCCCTGGGTCAGGTCGGCCGTGGCGCGGATGACGTCGCCCTCGTTCAGGTCGTCGCCGGTGATCTCAACGTAGTAATCGTTGGTGTCGCCCTCGGTGACGGCGACCTGCTCAAAGGTCATGTCCACGCCCTCGCCGCCGGTCTTGCGCAGCACGTAGGTCGAGCCGTCGTCGTTGGTGCCCACTGCGTCACGCGGGACGGTAAAGACGTTATCCTTTTCGCTGACGATGATCTCCACTTTGGCGGAAATGCCGATGAGCAGGCCGCTGTCCTGGTTGTTGACCGTGACAGTCGCGCCGAAGCTGCCGCTGTCGTTGGCGACCGGGTCAATGCGGGTCAGCGTGCCGGTGACGGTGTCCTCGGTAGCATCGCTGGTAATGTTGCACTGCATGCCGGCTTTCAGCTTGCCCACCGAGCTGGCGGGGATCGTGACCTCGACGGTCAGGTTGTCCACGTCCTGAATGGTGGCAACTGCACCGCTGCACACGTCACCCACGGTGGCGTTCAGCGCCGTGATGGTGCCGTCCATCGTGGCGGTCAGGGTGCAGTTATCCAGTGCGGTCTGCAAGCTGGTCAGGGTGTCGTCCTCGCGCTGGGACTGCTCAAGCTTCGTCTCGGCGTTGTCCACACTGCGGGACGCGCCGGTGGCAGCCTTCTGGTAGGACTGCTGGGCCTTGTCCAGCGCCTGGGCCAGCTGCTCGATCTGGTTGTAGCACTGGCTGATGGCGTCAAAGCCCTGCAGGCCCAGTTCCGGGATGCTGCACTGGCCCTTGGCGACGCTCTCACGGTTGGTGTAATCGTCGATCTGCCCCTGCAGACCCGCGGCGCGGTCGGCGTCGCCGTCCTGCTGGGCCTGGGTCAGCTGGATGCGCAGGTTCGCCAGGGTGTTTTCGTACCCGGCAATTTCCTCAGCGTAGCGGGTGTAATACTCGGTGACGATCTCACGGTTCGTCTTGCCGCTGTTGCTGCCGTCGGCCATTGAGCCGTAGTAGTCATCCAGGCCGAGGGTGTCGTACTTTTTCTGGGCTTCTTCCAGATCCGCCCGGGCACTGGCCAGGTCGGTGGACTGATCCTCGACAGCCTGGTCATAGCTCTTCTGAGCGTCGGTCTGGGTGTCGCTGAGCTTCAGCTCGGCGTTGGCGATCTGCTTTTCCACATCGGTGGTGTCCAGCGTGGCAATGACGTCGCCCTTTTTGACCGTATCGCCCACAGCCACATTGACCGCCGTGACCTTGTAGGTCTTGACGGAATCCGAGGCGGTGACGCTGGCGCTGCTGCCGGACTTTACCGTGCCGTTGACGTTGACCGAATCGCTGAGGGTCGTCTTTTGCAGGACGGTCGTGCGCACATACTGGTAGGTCGTACCGGCGGCCGCCTTATTGGCCTTGCGCACAACGTTGGTGATGACCAGCGCGATAACGAGCACAATGACCAAAAAGATCATCAGTTTTTTGTGTCGTTTGACCCAAGCCAACGGACCGCGCCGGGTTTTTGTTTGTTCTGCCATACCGGGTTCCCTTCTGTGTGTGGAGATTTTTTGACAAAATTTAGTATAGAGGGTAAATGTGTTTAAACTATGAAAGAAGCATGAAAAAGCGGCACACCTTTGGGAAAGTGTGCCGCTGTATAAGTCGTGCTATGGTAGGGGTCGATGCCCGCATCGACCTGCGGGGCGTCGAGGACGCCGCCTCCTACAAAACCTGTTAGTGCCGTAGGGGCCGGGCATGCCCGGCCCGCAACATATGGAATACCGCGCAGTTCGGGCCAAGCTGAGGGCCGGACATGTCCGGCCCCTACCCCGCTCCTTTTTCGCCCGGGTTTACCGCTCCTCGCGGAAATAGGCCAGGCCCAGGTGTGCCGGGGGCTGGTTTTCTTTCTTCTTGCGCATGGATACCACAATCAAAACCACAATCGTAACGACGTAGGGCAGCATCTGCACCAGGTCGGTGATGTGGCTTGCCATCGTGATGCCCAGCAGCGTTGGCAGGAACTGATACAGCCAGTAGAGCATACCGAACAGGTACGCACCCCAGATGGCGTTCAGCGGTTTCCAGGTCGTGAAGATGACCAGCGCCACGGCCAGCCAGCCCAGCGCCTCGATCTGCCCGGTGGTGGCCCAGATGCCCTGGTTGTAGTCCAGCACGTAGTACAGGCCGCCAATGCCGCAGATGCCCGCGCCGATACAGGTCGCCAGGTACTTGTACAGCGTAACGTTGATGCCCGCCGCATCTGCGGTGGCGGGGTTCTCACCCACGGCGCGCAGGTTAAGGCCCGCGCGGGTGCGGGTCAAAAACCAGTGCAGCGCAATCGCCAGTGCAATGGCGGCATAGACGAGGAACCCGTAGCTGAACACGACCTGCCCGAAGCCGCCCAACGTGGACAGCACCGGGATTTTGGCGCTGAATGCCTTGTTGGCGATGGGGGCAGCGGAGTAGCTGGCGCCGTTTAAGATAAACACGCCGAAGAAGTTCGCCACGCCCATACCGAAGGTCGTCAGCGCCAGGCCGGTGACGTTCTGGTTGGCGCGCAGGGAAATCGTCAGGAATGCGTAAATCAGGCCGCCCGCCATGGATGCCAGAATAGCGCAGGTCAGGGCAATGACAACGCTGACCGCGCCGCTCGGGTTGGCGGCGGTGTTCTCATAGGCCCAGGCGCTGGCAAAGCCGGCAAAGCCGCCCAGGTACATGATGCCCGGCACGCCCAGGTTCAGGTTGCCAGATTTCTCGGTCACAGTCTCGCCCAGCGCACCGTACATGATAATTGTACCAAAGGGGATGGCGCGTAAAATCCATGCAATCAAACTGCTGTGCATATCACTTGCCCTCCTTGTGTGCGCCGCGCGGGATGACGCGGTAGTTGATGAAGAACTCACTGCCGAGGATGAAGAAGAGGATGATGCCGGTGATGATGTCGGCAGCGTACTCGTTCAGCGAGTAGGCGGACGCAATCTCCGACGCGCCGCGCTCCAGGAACACGAGCAGGAAGGAGATCAGCGCCATATAGAAGGTGTTGAACTTTGCCAGCCAGGCCACGATGATAGCCGTGAAGCCGCGCCCATTGGCAGAGGCCGTGGAAATCGTCTGATCCTTGCCCGCGACGATGAGGAAGCCGCACAGGCCGCAGATGGCACCGGAAATCAGCATCGTGCGCACCGTGACGCGGCGGACGTTGATGCCCGCGTACCGCGCGGTGTTCTCGCTCTCACCGACGACGGAAATTTCATACCCCTGCTTGGAGAAGCGCAGGTAGGCGTACATGACGAAGGTCAGCACAATGACAACGATGATGTTGATCGTATAGCGCTGGCCCAAAATGACCGGGAACCAGCCCGCCTTGGTGGCCTTGTTCAGCGTGCCAAGGCTGGACGCCTGGCCGCGCATGATGTTGGTCATGCAGGCGACGATCGACGTTGCCACGTAGTTCATCATCAGGGTAAACAACGTCTCGTTCGTGTTCCAGCGGGACTTGAACCACGCAGGGATGAAGCCCCACAGCGCACCGGCGGCAATGCTGCCCAGCGCCATGGCCGCAAACAGCAGCGGCAGCGGCAGGTTGTTGCCCTGGTACACCATGATAAGGGCGGCGGTCAGGCCGCCAATCAGAATCTGACCCTCGCCGCCGCAGTTCCAGAAGCGCATCTTGAACGCGGGGGCCAGCGCGATGCCGACGCAGAGCAGCGTGGACAGATCGCGCAGCATCCAGCTGAAGCGGGTCATGTTGGCAAAGGTGCCACCCCACATGACGCCGTAGACGGCCAGCGGGTTCAGGCCGGTGACAAAAAAGATAAACAGCGCATCGACGACCAGCGCCAGCAGAATGGCAATGGCACGCACAGCGATCTTCTGGGGCATCGTAGTCCCCTCGCGCTTGGCAATGCGCAGCAGCGGCTCGCGGGCCGCAGCGGCAGTCTGACTCATGCCTGCTCCTCCTTTACCAGGTTGGTCATACGCAGACCGACCTCTTCCTTCGTGGTCTTGCGGCCGTCGAGAATGCCGTTGACCTTGCCGCCGCAGAGCACGACGATACGGTCACACAGTTCCAGCAGGACGTCCAGATCCTCGCCGACATAAATGACCGCCACACCGCGCTTTTTCTGCTCGTTCAGCAGATGGTAAATCGTGTAGGACGTGTTGATATCCAGCCCGCGCACCGCGTAGGCGGTCATCAATACGATGGGGTCGGCGGCCAGTTCGCGGCCCACCAGCACTTTCTGCACGTTGCCGCCGGACAGGCGGGAGACGGGGGTGTTCAAATCGGGCGTGACAACGCCCAGTTCTTTTTTGATGGTCTCGGCCAGGTCGTGCGGGGCCTTGCGGTCGACAATGGGCGAATGTCCCTTGCCGTAGCTTTTCAGCATCATGTTGTCGGTCATGCCCATCGAGCCGACCAGGCCCATGCCCAGGCGGTCCTCCGGCACGAAGGAGAGGTGGATGCCCGCCTCGCGGATGGCCTTGGGGCTTTTGCCGATGAGCTGCACCGGGGCGCTGGCCTCGGGGGCGTAGTACTCAATGCTCGCGCCGCTCTCGGTGGGCTGCAGGCCCGCGATGGCTTCCAGCAGCTCCTTCTGGCCGTTGCCGGAAATGCCCGCAATGCCCAGAATCTCACCGCCGTAGACCGGGAAGGAGGCGTCGTCCAGCACGGTGATACCCTCGGCGCTGTGCACGGTCAAATGCTGGATGTCCAGCCGCTTGACCGGGTCGACCGGCTCGGGGCGGTCGATGTTCAGCTCGACTTTCTCGCCCACCATCATTTCGGTCAGCTTGGCCTCGTCGGCGTCCCTGGTGGCAATGTCGCCCACATACGTACCCTTGCGCAGGATGGCAACGCGGTCACTGATAGACAGCACCTCGTGCAGCTTGTGGGTGATGATGATAACCGCCTTGCCGTCGGCCTTCATGTTGCGGATGACACTGAACAGCTTCTCGGTCTCCTGCGGGGTCAGAACCGCCGTGGGTTCGTCCAGAATCAGGATATCCGCGCCACGGTAGAGCACCTTGACGATCTCCAGCGTCTGCTTCTGGCTGACGCTCATCTCGTAGACCTTCTGGTCAAGGTCGAGGTTGAACTCATATTTTTCGCAGATGGCGCGGGCCTTGTCGTGGACTTTTTTCAGGTCGAATTTTTCGCCGCCGCCCATGGACAGGGCGATATTTTCGGTGGCGGAAAACACATCCACGAGCTTAAAGTGCTGGTGGATCATACCGATGCCCAGATCCAGCGCGTCACGCGGGGAGCGGATGGTCACGGCCTTGTCTCCGACGTAGATTTCGCCCTCATCGGGGAAGTAGATACCGGCGATCATGTTCATCAGCGTGGTCTTGCCGCTGCCGTTTTCACCCAGCAGGGCCAGAATTTCACCGCGGCGCACGCCCAGGGAGACATCCTTGTTGGCCACGACCGGGCCGAAGGTTTTGGTAACGTGCTCCAAGCGCACAGCATATTCGTTCTGCGCCATTATGCAGGCTCCTTTCAAGAGTCAAGTTGGTAGGGGCCGGGCATGCCCGGCCCGCGGCCTTGCGCGGCCACCCATAAGCGGGCAACCGCGGTCATGCTGCGGGCGAGGCATGCCTCGCCCCTACAGGGATTCAAAAAATCAAGGCAGGAACATTATTATAATAAACCACCAAAAGGGAAGGCTGCGTTTCTACCGCAGTCTTCCCTTGATGACTCAATCAGAATCAGGCGACAGGGTCAGCATCCTCAATGATGCCGTCGATGCGCAGGGAGAAGGTCGGGGCTGCGCGCAGCTCGCCCTCGTGGAAGTAACCGTCGGAGATAGCCTCCTTGGTCTCACCCTGGTACACGGCAACCGGGCTGCCGGTGCTGAAATCGTAGTAGGTCAGGTCGATGGGGGCGGTGGTGACCTCCGCGCCGTCGACGGTGAACTTGCTGGTGTCGAAGACATGCAGGCTGCCGTCCTTCAGCGCAGCCTCAACCTCGGCGACCTTCTCGGCGGTGCCGTCGGCGACCTCGGGGCCAAGCTCGGTGATGGCAA
>OBLF01001039.1_pt1 | contig 25185 bp, 22 predicted proteins | sample 1519231 | NCBI WGS metagenome assembly OBLF01 (sample SAMEA2602895, study PRJEB22501) | metagenome | reverse complement strand
CGACCACCGAGATCTACACTCTTTCCCTACACGACGCTCTTCCGATCTGGACATGCTGACCGGCTGGTAAAGCTTCTGCCGGACAAGGAATATCTTACCGTGGTGGATGCCACGTTTGGCGCCGGCGGAGACTCTATAGTGCTTTCCTGGGCTCTTCAGGGAAAGGGGCAGATCATATCTCTGGAGAAAAGCCCGGTTCTCTGGGTCATTGGTCAGGCCGGCATATCCGGATTTTCGGACGCGGATGAAGATGTACTTCAGGCTATCCGGAGGATACACCTCATTCACGATGATTTTGCCCACTGGTTGCAGCAGGCGAAAAGCAAAAGCGTGGATGTCGTTTATTTCGATACTATGTTCAGATATCCGGTAAAAAAAGATATCAATAACCGGAATGCGTTCAGGAATGCGGCATGTTATGATGTACTGACGGAAGACGTATTAGCCCAAGCTGTCCGGGCAGCCCGGTGCAGGGTCATTGTAAAAGAGCGTCCTTTTTCTCCGGTTTTCAAAAACCCTGCATTTACTTATGTAGACAGCAAAAAGGGACAGTCAACAGCATATGGAGTGATTGTATGTCAAAACAAAGACTGATAACCATCCTGGGACCTACTGCATCCGGGAAATCCGATTTGGGAATCTATCTGGCAGGCAAGATGGGAAGTTCCATTATTTCCGGAGACGCGTTTCAGGTATATAAGGGCATGGATATCGGAACCGCCAAGGTGATGCCGGAAGAGATGAAGGGGGTCACTCATTATCTGGTGGATTGCCTGGAGCCTGGAGAACCTTATTCCGCGGCCATATTCGCGGAAACGGCAGGAAAATATATACAGGAAGAAAACAAGAAAGAAAAGATACCATTTCTGGTAGGAGGTACCGGTATGTATATAGAAGGACTGCTGGAAGGATTTGAATTCCGGGACAGGGGAAGCACCAGGCAGAAATGGCTGAACCTGTATGAAAAGGAAGGTCTTTCCGGTCTTATCGCAGCGGCCAGAAAGAACCCCGACATAAAAAATATTCCTGCGGATAAACAAAGGCTGATACGTACGCTGGAACTGGCGGAGGACAGAAAGAAACAGACCGCAGGAAAAGCGGCCGGACGGGTTTATGACGGGCCGGTGATTGGTATCACTATGGAACGACAGACCCTGTATGAACGGATTAATCGGCGGGTGGATCTTATGTTTGAACAGGGACTGGAACAGGAAGTGAGGACCTTGCTTCAGCAGGGGATTCCGGAAGACTGCCAGGCGTTTAAGGGGATTGGATATAAGGAAATCCTGCTTGCGCTTCATGGGGAGATAACCATGGATGAAGCAAGGGAACTGATAAAGAAAAATACCAGACATTTTGCGAAACGTCAGCTGACCTGGTTCCGACATATGCCATATATTCAGTGGGTGGACCGGACGGGAAGAGACAGAGCGGACTGGTATGGGGAAGTGGAATCCATCATTCACAGCGCATTTTCCGCAAAGTAAATGACAGAAGGAAGGGCCGGAACGCAGTTTTGCGTACTGGCCCTTCTGGTGTTAAAATAGAAAAAGTTTGTAAAAATACTACCATTCAGAACAAGGACGGATATTATGAATCAGGAATTAATGAAAATTCATGAACAGGCTATGGAGAAACTCAAGCCTGTTTTCAGGGAAATGGAAGATATTTCCTTAAAAAATACGCAGAAGGTACTGGAAGCTTTCAGAAAGCACCAGCTGTCTTTTTTCCACTTTGCCGCATCTAATGGATATGGTTATGATGACGCAGGACGGGAAAAGCTGGAAGAAATATGGGCTGATGTATTCCATGCGGAAGCAGCCTTGGTGAGACCACAGTTTGTCTCCGGTACGCATGCACTGGCTACGGTGCTGCTGGCTTTGCTCCGCCCGGGTGATACCCTGGTAGCTGCTGTGGGGACTCCTTATGATACGATGCAGAGTGTAATCGGAATTTCCGGAGACGCACCAAATAATCTCATCAGTCGCGGGGTTCATTACAGGGAAGCCGCTCTGGTCGATGGCCATTATAGTCTGGATAATATCCGGAAGGCTGTTACACCGGATACACGGCTGGTACAGATTCAGCGGTCCCGTGGATATATGGATAGGGATTCTCTGTTCCCGGAAGATATTCGCAGGATTGTGGCAGCGGTTAAGGAAATCAATCCGGAAATCATATGCTTTGTAGATAACTGCTATGGGGAATTTACGGGACTGGAAGAACCGATTGAACTGGGCGCCGATATTACTGCCGGTTCTCTCATTAAAAATGCGGGGGGCGGATTTGCTCCTACCGGTGGATATATCACAGGCCGGAAAGATCTGGTTAATCTGTGCGCGCAGGAAATGACAGCTCCGGGACTGGGCGGTGAAATGGGCTCTTATGCCGCTGGATACCGCTCATTCTTTGAAGGTCTGTTCATGGCACCGCACGTTACCCGTCAGGCAGTAATGACCGCTGAATATGCAGGAACCGTATTTGATCTGCTGCACTTTAAGGTATCCCCGGCACCGGGACATCTGCGTACAGATCTGATTACGGCTATTGAACTTGGCTCAGAGGAAAATATGAGGCTGTTTGGCGAAGCTATTCAGAGCTGGTCTCCTGTGGATTCCTATGTTCAGCCGGTTCCAGGACCTATGCCCGGATATACGGACCCCATCCTTATGGCGGCAGGGACGTTCGTTCAGGGTTCAACTATTGAATTATCGGCTGATGGCCCGGTAAGACCTCCTTATACGATGTACCTGCAGGGCGCGCTGACTTTTGAACATGGCATGCTCGCTGTACTCGGCGCTGCGGAAAAAATTTTGAAAGCAAAAAACAGCAAATAACCTTGAAACCTGCATAATATTTCAGCAATAATGAAATATTATGCAGGTTTTTATGTAACAGACTTGGCGGGAAATATGGGGTGCAATGGGATAAAATTTACACATACTGGAAGATTTCGGGTATTAATTTTACTTATTTGATAAACGAGTGGTTGCAAAAATATAAATTTATACACAATTATAAATCAGATATATACAGATTTTAAATAAAATGATAAACTATATAAGATGTATATTCTAGCATAAGGGATTTGTCAAAGGGAAAGGAGGAGCTATGATACCGGCAAGGTTTAAAGTGCATAATTATTGTTCCATAGTATGGACGCCACCGCTTCCTGGCGGAAAAATTGCATCAGGGGCGACAGTTGTCCGCGTCCGTGGTGAACAGATTGTTGATAGTGCATCTTTTGTATTTACCAAGGATACGGAAGCGGGTCTCATGGATATGCGGAAATTTCTGGATATAGACATGCTCCTCATTTATGACAGCCGTTCTCAGTTGAAGGAAATTAATGATTTCTGCTTCCGACAAGGGTTACCTCTTTTCGCTAATACATTTCTTGATTTGAGAGAATTGCTTGAGGAAGTTCGGGAAAGTGACTGTGGAAACGGAAATAAGGAAGACATACTCCGGGATGAAAAAAATTACCTGAAGATTAAAGATTCCAGAGAGCAGGCAGAAAAGATAAGCGCTATATATCTTGAAGCAGCTGGATATCTTTTTGATTATGAGGAGCCGTATCCGCTGTGGATAAAATATCTAAACAAAGCAGAAGAGCGGTTTATGGCAAAGCATCTCAGCGGCCGGGAAAAAAGCCTGACTAAAGCGTATCTGCTGTTATTGCTGGGGTTGCATTATGCCTATCTGGGAAGACCCTGGATGACGTTTTTGTACATAGGGACTATTGGAGGCTGTGGCTTCTGGTTCCTGCTGGATTTATTCCGTATGCCATATCTTCTGGATATGTATTATATTTATCTGGCCAATAAAGTCTTTCGTCAGATTCCAGAGGAGATGCGTACCAGAGAAACAAATGAGCTGGATCATACCGGTTGATGATTTTTCAGACAATATTGACAAGGCAAAAACGTAGTGATAATATTAAATGTATCAAAGCAATGAAGAAAAGAGTAGGTGGCTGAATACAGCACAGCGAGTCCTGGGGAGTGCGAGCGGGATATGGATAGGAAACTGAAGTGCATTTCTGAGCGGAATAAGTCGAAACAGCAGTAGATTTATTCGGGACTGCCCGTTATAGCAGCAGAGTTTACAAGGCGTCAGCCAGAGAACTTACAGAGGTATGTATGGTGACATACATATGAATTTGGGTGAGAATCACGGAACTTCCGTCCCTTACAGAGGGACAGAAGTTTTTTTATTTGGTTAAACCGATGAAAGGAGAACAAAATTATGGGTCAGTTAGTAGAAAAGAAAATGAATGCATTCTGGTGGGACCTGTGCAGCTGCCTCCTTTTTGTCGGTATTTCCGGTCCGGCATTTCATCAGTTTTTTGAACAGGATGTGGATGTAGCCGGTTAATATCTGTCGTCTGGTGTATCCAAAGCAGGATATCAGTCCCGTACATGCAGGATAAGAAGCATGTATGGGACTTTTTGCTGTGAGGACAGATGGGTTTTCTATGGTATACTGTATCCGGTACAGAAAGGATACGGAATGAGAAACTTTAAGAAGAAGCCGGTTTTTGCCGGATTTGGTGAAGTATTATATGATTGTCTCCCTGAAGGAGAGCGGCTGGGTGGTGCACCGGCCAATTTCGCGTGGATTGCCCACGAACTGGGAATGGACGCGATGGTTATCAGCGCGGTGGGAAATGATGAACGGGGGAAAAGGATACAGCGGGAATTAAAGGAAAGAGGTCTTCCTTTTTACCTGTCAGAGGTTCCTCATACGACCGGCTATGTGGAAGTGCAGCTGGAAAAGGGAATTCCATCCTATCATTTTGCCGAAGACTCGGCTTACCGGTATATTCCATGGAGTGAAGAATTAAAACAGATTGCGGAAACCGTGGATGTCGTCTGCTTCGGAACCATGGCGGGAGCGGATTCAAAGTCAGGCGAAACACTGGAAATGTTCCTTCAGCATGTACGGGAAGGGGCGATCCGGCTGTTTGATGTAAATCTGCGGGGTGACTTTTATTCAGAAGAGCAGATTAACCGCCTGCTGCCCTATGCGGATATTGTGAAGTGCAACAATGAAGAACTGCCTTGGCTGGCCACCTGTGCCGGAGTGCCGGCAGAAGCGGAGACATATGCTTCCTGGCTGGCCTCTCGTGGCATCCGTGGGTTTATCTGTACCCGGGGAGATAAAGACAGCATGGTTTTCTGGGAAGGAAATAAAACAGTTATTCCTTCAGAACCGGTACGTATAAAAGATACTGTGGGAGCTGGGGATTCTTTCGCTGCGGCCTTTACTGCGGCGCTGATGCAGGGGAAAAATAGCATGGAGGCCCATAAGGTGGCCTGCCGTGTGTCAGCCTGGGTATGTACCTTTGAAGGAGCTATGCCGGATTTGCGTTCGTTTATACATAAGGGGGAAGCATGAATATCCGTTTTATTGTTCAGTATGATGGCACACGCTATGAAGGATGGCAGCGCCAGGTTCGTACGAAAGAAACCATTCAGGGAAAACTGGAACAGGCCATTGCCCAGGTAACCGGTGAAACGGTGCAGATTCAGGGCGCTGGCAGGACAGACGCCGGTGTTCATTCCCGGGGGCAGACAGCCAATGTGAGGCTGAAGAAAAAAGTGGATATACTTCAGTTTGAAGATAGGGTCAACCGTGCGCTGCCATCGGATATAGCCATTCTAGATTCCAGGAAGGTGCCGGACAATTTTCACAGCCGGTTTGGTGCCCGCTCCAAACTCTATGTATACCGGATTCGAACAGGAAGCCATAAGGATGTCTTTCACCGCCGGTTTATCTGGCAATATGGAGAAAAGCTGGATATTAAGGCCATGACGAAAGCAGCTATGCTCATGGAAGGCACGCATGATTTCAGAGGATTCACGTCCAATAAGAAGATGAAGACGGGAACCGAGCGGACAGTGTATTCCATTACACTGGAAGAATCTGATGATCTGCTGACCCTGTCCTTTACCGGAGATGGATTTCTCACCAATATGGTACGCATTATGACAGGTACATTGGTGGAAGTGGGAGAAGGGAAACGGAGCATCCAGTCAGTGGAGAACGTGTTTATTACCGGAATCCGCGCTGATGCCGGATTTACCGCACCTCCGGAAGGATTGACGCTGGAAAAGGTAATGTACTGAAAGGCAGAGCGCAGCGGATGATGAATGTGGAGATTGTTTATGATATAATCAACATATTCATTATGGGACTATAGCTCAGCTGGTCAGAGCGTTACGTTGACATCGTAAAGGTCTCTGGTTCGAATCCAGATAGTCCCACCAGAAAGAAAAGCTGCCATGCGGAATGAAAGTCTGCATGGCAGCTTTTGTGCGTTATGCTACAGGCGGCATCTGGAGGGAACAGACTCTGATAACGGTTTTGATATCTGTATAGCTGCGACTGGGAATGGCTTTTGTCATGGAATAGAGAATATCTGTGATATGTGGATTTACGGTTTACAAAAATAAATAAAACCGAAGGAGGGATGAGGAAAACAAGGTTTTTTACGGAAGAAATTGCCAATTCCTTTATATTGTGTATAATAAGAACAAATCCATAAAGTGTTTTACTTATGTTGTGTATAACAACATTGCAATTACCGATAGAGCACGCTTCAATCCGGACTGCATCATAGTGCCGGATAGACGGGAAACCGGTTGAAAACACGGCAGTGTAAAAGCATAAAAGGGGAGGGTGCTTATGAGGAATGAAATACTGGAGTATTTTCGGAAGGCGAATGGACAGTTTGTTTCCGGAGAACAAATTTCAAAGGATCTGAATGTATCAAGAACCGCAATCTGGAAACATATTAAGATTTTAAAGTCCAGAGGTTATATTTTTGAGTCCAGCACAAGGAAAGGCTACCGCCTTATCTATGAGCCGGATCTTCTGACACCGCTGGAAATTGAAAGTGTCCTTCATACGAAAAACTTTGGACGCCATATTGTATATATGGAAAGCACAGCCTCCACTAATGAAGTAGCTAAGGAATTGGCCCGGAAAGGTGCCGAAGAAGGTAGCATCGTGGTGGCAGAAGAACAGCGAAGTGGACGAGGAAGGCTGCAGCGTGGATTCTATTCACCTTTTGCCAAGGGAATCTGGTTTTCACTGATTCTCCGTCCTGATTTCTTTCCAATGGAAGCATCCAAGTCTACCCTTCTGGCTGCTGTAGGGGTATGCCGCGCCGTTCGCAGTCTGGGACTTCCGAACGCGGCAATTAAATGGCCTAATGATATTATGGTTAATGGCCGCAAGCTGGTAGGTATACTGACAGAATTGTCCGCGTCCATGGAAAAAATAGATTATATTATCATGGGCATTGGCATAAACACAGGAATGGAAAGGGCGGATTTCCCAGAAGCATTCCGTGAAGGGGCTACATCGTTCCGCGCGGAAGGTGTGCATGTATCCAGAAAGACTTTACTAGCAGCGGTGCTTTCTGAACTGGAAAAAGAATATGCGGTGGCGGAAACCGAAGGATTTGCCAGAGTGCTTGATAACTGGAGAAATCTTTCCTGTACACTGGGGCAGAGTGTACGGGTAGTTTTAGGCACAAACAGCTATACTGGCAAGGCTGTGGATATTGATAAGGACGGCTGTCTGCTGGTGGATACCGGGAACGAGGTAAACCGGGTAATTGCCGGAGATGTGTCAATACGCCCGGCAGAATAATGCGGAGGCTGTTGTACCGACAGATATAAAAGAGCAGAGGAATCAGACGGGGTCTGTGTTCTTCTGTTTTTTTATGGGGAGTGAAAATAGCGGTGAAGTATGCATAATATGCATAAGGGGCATTGACTGTCCGGAGGGAAGAACGGTTCCGGAGGGGGGAATAACCTGTGTTATAATAGGGCATATGATTATGCGAAAGGATAAACGATATGCTTCTTGTTTTTGATGTGGGTAATACGAATATAGTACTGGGACTTTATGATGGGGATAAGATGATTTATCACTGGAGGGCGGCTACTAATGAGCTGAAAACGGCAGATGAGTATGCGGCTTCTCTGGGGATGATGTTCCAGCTGGATGGAGTCACCTTTGCTATGGTTACAGACATTATCATTTCCAGTGTCGTTCCTCCGGTAAACCCGACGCTGGAATATCTTTGCAGAAGGTATTTCCATGTAGAGCCTATGATGGTAGGACCTGGTATGAAAACAGGGCTTAATATCCTTTACGACAACCCGCGGGAGTTGGGGGCAGATCGTATTGTCAATGCTGTGGCAGGCATTACTCTCTATGGCGGCCCTCTGATTATCATAGATCTGGGAACGGCCACTACATTCTGTGCCATTGACGAAAGGAAGCGTTATCTTGGTGGAGCGGTCACACCGGGAATCGGTATTTCCATGGAAGCGCTGTTTCAGCGGGCCTCCAAGCTGCCGCGCATTGAACTGACACCGGCATCTTCCGTGATATGCAAAAATACGGTTTCCGCCATGCAGTCAGGAATCTATTATGGCGCTATTGGACAGGTGGATGGCATTGTACGGCGTATGAAGAAGGAAATGGGCTATAAGGAAATCAAAGTGATAGCTACCGGTGGTTTGGCCGATTTGATTGCTTCGCAGTCTGAAACCATTGATGTGATTGACCCTCTTCTTACTTTAAAGGGCCTGTATATTCTCTTTAAAAAGAACAGAAAGTGATTCCCGGTCTCCTGAAGCTGCAGGCGGTCTGTAATGCGGAGAACCAGGCGGAAGGAAATTTCGGGAATGCATTACAGAGAATGAGATTTTATGTTGGTTTGTCAAACATATGTTACACCGTACTTGATGAAATCATGGAGTGTATCTTTTGGAGATTTCCATCCAAGTGGCCGCATTGGGAAGCAGTTATAATCTCTATAATTATATCTTTTGAGTTGTCTGCTGAAATCTTCAAAAGAGAAGAAACAATGCGTGGCATAAAAGCGTTCGTTATCCTTGCGATGACTGCGTTCTACTTTCCCATTGTGTCTTGGGGTAAAGGGACGAATCTTTTTGTGCTTGATGCCCAGTTCCTTTAATTTACGCTCAAAAAGAGTACAATCTTCGTCAAGACTTGCTTTAGTGAATCGTTTAGTGAATTCGGGGCCATTATCTGTCTGCACACATTCAATAGGCATCGGGAAAGCCTGAACGAGATGCACCAGAAATATCATGGAAGAGTAGGTGCTGTGCTCTTCAAAGGCTTCCACATAACGCCAGCGTGAGAATTCATCAATGGCAGTATATTGATAGAAGCGTTTTCCTTTGGCTTCACCAGTCATACATGCGGACGGTACAAACTTTACGTCAATCTGGATGCGCTGCCCTGGATACAGCATTTGTTCATAGGGTTTGGGAACATATTTGGGGTTAGGCGGTTTCACCGGAGTCATCCCTATGCGTTTCAATGTACGGTAAAGTCCGGTAATTGAACGGCTATATCCACGCTGACGGAGCTTTACCCAGAAAACCACCAACCCGGCCTCTGGATTTCGACGCCTCATATCCTGAATGAGCTTTAATTCCGCAACTGTATGTGCTTTGGGATGGTGTTTTGGCCTGCGGGATTTATTACGTAAGGACTCCAGTGAACCATCATAACGTCGAAGCCAGCGATATACATATTGGCGATATGTATTGTATTTGATGGCGGTTTTAGTGACGCCATGCTTCAATGCATATTCGACCATAGATCTACGAAATTTCATAACTTGTGTTATACTGTTCATGCGAGATACTCCTTTGGTAAAAGTTTGTTTTGACGAATTAACTATATCACAAGGGTATCTCGCTTTTTATGTTTTCAATGTGTAACACATGTATTGTAATCCTACACAGGAACGGAGAAAAAAGCAGAAAAACCTCTTGCATTTTTTCTCCGTTCCTGTTATTATTTAATAGTCGTTATGACAGATAGGGGTATAGCGCAATTGATAGAGCAACGGTCTCCAAAACCGTAGGTTGTGGGTTTGAGTCCCTCTACCCCTGCCATGTGGCCCAATAGCTCAGCTGGATAGAGCACTTGACTACGAATCAAGGTGTCGGGAGTTCGAATCTCTCTTGGGTCACCAGGCTAAAAGCAGTGATAAGAAATCGTCACTGCTTTTTTTGTTGCTGTGAAAAAAGACAGATTTGAGAATTGAGATGTGAGATTTGCGTGGGCAGGCTGGCAAAACCGATCTGCGAGTGGATTCTGTGAATAACATCTAAAAAAGGTCGTCGGAAATGAATTGATATTTCTGACGACCTTTTCCTGTTCTGATTCAAATTTAGGCTTCTGCATTTCGAAGCGGTCATTGTTCCTCATACAGCTTCTTTTCCCCATGAAGCGTCATAAGGTCCTTTTTTGTCATGGCATATTTCGGAGAGGAGATATCCCACCGGAGATTATTTTCCGGTGCCCCTTGAATACCCATAAGATTAACCATGAGGTTATATACCAGGTCATTTGTCCAGTACTTATCCTGATTGGCAGACAGCGTCTTATATACCTTCGGATTTTCCTGACGATAAGAATCGCTCAGCCAGATGATACAGGGGATGCGTGTCATCTGCCATGAAAACTGACTGGGGTTATGATCAAAAAGTTTAGTCGCGTCCTCTCCATGATCTGAAAAATAAACCATTCCCTTAAAATTCGGGGAAGCACTGACTTTCTGGTAAATCTGTTCGAGTACATAATCATTATAACGAACCGCATTGTCATAAAGATCCCTGTAGTCTGTCCCTTTAAAATAAGTGGCATTCGCAGGGTAACGGTCTGAATAAAATTTATGACACCCCATGAGATGAATCACGATAAGATGGTTTTTGTTTTCTTTTGGCAACGGGATTTTATCGGCCAGTGCGCTATCGTAGTATTCAGTGAAAATATCCTCAGAGCCCATGCGGCTATTCAGCCATATCTGATGATCGGAGGTACTTCCTATTTCTGCTACCGGAGTATCCCAGGGGCTGAATTTTCTCTGGTTGCTAATCCAGAAGGTATTAAATCCAGCAGCTTTGGCTACTTCTATCAGGGAATATGAATCGGAAAGATTTACCTGATTATACTGATTCCTGGTACTTAGTGCATAAGTCAGGGCGGGGACCGTGGTTACATAATTGGAATAGGCATGAGAGAAGAATAAAGCATTGCCCGTTTCTTTCTGTTTGCTCAGCCATGGTGTAGTTGCTCTTTTATAGCCATAAACCTGCATATGATCCCGGGTTTCAGACTCTCCTATGACAAGCACATAGAGGCCGCCTGCATGTAGAGTATGAAGTCCTCTTAGGTTTTTTAGGCGTTTTTCACGCAGGGCATGATTTTGTCCATATACTCTGTAATCGGCAAGAGATGCTCTGGTTTCCATGCCCATCCGGATAGGAGCATAGGCAAGACTGATTGTCATTAAGGACGGACCGCCCCACCAAAAGAGAAACAGGAGGCAGCAAGATTTTTTCCAGGAAAAAGAAGCAGAAGCCTTCTCCTGGCTTTGTTTCATGATTGCTGTCATTCCCCATAAGGTCAACAATAGTAAAATAACGGCCATTCCCCAAAACCAGAGATTTTGACTTCTCATATAGGCTATCGATTCATTCCAGTTGGTTTGAAACAAGGTTAGCAAAACTGCACTGGATAAAGCGTATCCACCACTGACCAGATAATATCCCCATAGCAGCATAGGTAATAATAAGGCCAGAAGGCGGAAAAAATTGGCTGAGCCACAAAGAAGTGCCCTTAGAAACCCATGTTGAGTTTTGCCAAGATGATAAATCAGCGACCAGAATGCCAGCCAGCCACCTCCGAAAAGGAAGCCGGAAATAATCTCTTTCCGGGGGATCAGTTCCTCCTGAAGCATGGGAATCAACGAAGATGAAACAAATAAAAATACATATATCACGGAAAACATAATGAATTTCCGGTTAAAACCAGTCATATAAAAAATCAGGGCAGACAGAAGAGATAGAAACAACAGTGGACGCAGGCTTTCAAAGTATTCACCTATTCCTGGAATCTGAATAACAATCCCCAAGGATAGGACGTATACAAAAGTACTTAAAGCATGAAAGAAATTTTTGCTGCGAAATGTTTGAAAAATCATAGAACGTACGGATAACATACCATCTGTCCCCAATCTTGAACATGAAAACACTGGAAATAAAGATACAACTGATAAAATTGTAATTCAAGAAACTTATAATTACAATTTTCATAGTGTGGCTATCTGAGATATACAGGAAATCCTGTACACTTCTCGGCATCGTTTTCAGGGGGGTAACTTTAAAATGTGAAAGATTTCGGGATGAAGTCTGGAGAAAACCGTTAAGGTTTTTATACTTGGCGTCTGCAGGGAGCCCCGACAAAGGGGCTCTCTGCTATAATGATAAAAAACAGTTTTGCAGGAGGCTTTATGAGAAAAATCAGCGCTACCCGGCGGTCGTGGCTGATTCTGCTGGGGGTATTTCTTTTGATGTGGGCGTTAAATGCCATGTGCTATCGCTTTTATGGGGATGATTATCTGTATTCCTTTGTCTGGGAGGGGCACGCCATGTCGGTTCCGCTGTCGGCACATGCCCGGCGCATTCAGAGTTTTGGCGATATTTTCTATTCCCTGAAACTGCACTATATGACCTGGGGCGGCCGCATGGTGGCGCATTTCTTTACTATGCTCTTCCTCTGGGTGGGGAAAGGCTGGTTTGACGTGGTCAATGCCGGTATGGTGGTGCTCCTTCTTTTGGCTATGCAGTGGATTGCTATGGGCGGAAAGGTGACTGCTAAGTTGTCACCGTTTATTACAGCCCTGTCCTTCTTCTGTATCTGGACATTTAATATGAGCTTTGGGGGGACCCTGCTCTGGGTAGCCGGTTCCTGCAACTACCTGTGGACTTCCGTATTTCTCCTGCTGCTTCTCATCCCCTATGTACGTCATTACCTCACCGATGGACAGGTGAATTATCCTTCCTGGTTTGGTCTGCTCTGGTTGGTGATGGGGATGCTGGCCGGGAACTCCAATGAAAATACCATCTGCTGGATTGGTCTGTCCGGGGTAATTTATCTCCTCTATGCGTGGAAAAGAAAAACGCTTTCAGCCTGGATGCTCTGGGGACTCATTGGCCTGGGAATCGGGTATTTTGCCCTAATGCTGGCGCCGGGGAATGTGGTAAGGCTTCACGAAGACTATGGAGTGCATAGGCCTTTTGTGTATATGGATGAAAAACATCTGGAGTTGCTCTGGGTGGTCTTAATTATTCAGAGTCTGATGTGGTTTTATCTGTTTAAGGTCTGGCGCAGAAGGGAGATACTTCGCCGTGGAGGAGTTGACCGGAAATACTTCCGCCTGGCGGCCTGGTTTGCGGTTACCGGGTTATTATTTGCATTGATTATGCTGTTTTCGCCAATTTTTCCTGGACGCAGCGTATTTCCCCAGCTGGTATTCCTGGCTATATCCGTGCTTCTTATATCTGCTCAGGGGGAAGTGCATCATACCCCGGTTTTGCAGAAGAGTGCTTTCCGGTTTTTATATGGGATGGCGGTCCTGTACATGGTGGTTACAGGAACAGTGAATCTGGTTGTATATAGCCGCCAGCATCAGTATATGCAGGCTATCTGGGAGCGGTCGGAAAGTCTTCGTGGGAAGGGGCAGGTGCTGGTTATTTCCACTCCGCCCCCGGCTAACGATGATTGGTGGATGTTCATGTCAGGTATGCATGTAGTGGAAATGAATTTGTCTAATGATGATGGGGACTGGAAAAACGTGGCCTTTGCCCGATATTTCGGACTGAAAGGTGTACATGTAACCTATCCGGTAAAAAAAGAGAAATAGTGAAATTTTCAGAAAACGGCACGTGGGCAAAAATTGTGCCGTTTTCTTATGCGTCATTTTTGTATAGCCACAGGCCATGTGATAGAATAAGATTGAATAAAGTACACTAGGGTCTTCAGGACCTTTTTCAGTAGTTTTGTTTATGCACTGCTGTAAACAATCTGACGTCAGGGGGAAGCGACGTGAATTTATTTCAGCGATTAACGGAAATGGCGGAACGGATGTCGCCAAGAAAACTGTTTGCCGTGTGTGCGGCCATTGCTATTATCGTGTTTGCTATCATCTATATGCTCCTTTCTTCACTGCTGGAATCGCCGGCAGGGGCACAGCAGGCATCGGTGACCGCGGTGGTGGAAGCGGCGCAGGATATTCCGGCTAATACGGTGATTACCGATGATATGGTGAAAACGGTGAATATTAATCCGGAAGCCATGCCAAAGGGAGCCTTTACGGATGTGCGCGCCGCTATTGGCAAGACGGTATCAGTTCCCATGCAGGAAGGGGATGTGCTCACCGCGCGGAAAGTATCGGCCCGCGGACCATCCGGCTTCCTGGGGCTCATTCCTCCGGGCATGCGTGCTATTTCCTTCTCGGTGAACGATGTGACCGCCGTGGCCGGCTTTGCCAAGCCGGGGGACAAGGTGGATATCCTTCTTACCAGCGATAAGGTTAATGAAGATAACATTACCACCAAGATGGTACTCCGGGATGTACTGCTTCTGGCGGTGAATAAGACATCCATGAATTCTCCGGCTGCGCAGGCCAATGCGTCGGGAACTCCGGCGGTGGTTACAGTAGCTCTTACGCCGTATGATGCAGCTAAACTTCTGGCGTCAGCGCAGCTGGGACAGTTGCAGCTTATGCTTCGCCCGTTTGGCGCCAGTGATGTGGATTCCGGTGCTTACTATGTAATCCCGCTTCCGCAGGCACAGGCTAATCTGCAGGCACAGTCTGCAGGGGATGCCCAGGCGGCAGCCTATGCGGCACCGGCCTATACTCCTTCGAGCACAGGAAGTGCTCCGGCGGCACCGGCGTATTCCAACAGTCCGGTAGTATCTACACCTTCCGCTGCATCCGGCAGCTTTGGCGTAGAAGTTATCCGTGGTACAACATCCAGCAGGGGGTATTAATAGTATGAATAAGCAGATAAAGAGAATAAGCCTCCTGGTCAGCGCCGCATTGCTGCTGGGAGCCGAAAGTGTACTGGCAGCGGTTCCGGTTACGCTGCCGCTGAACAGTACGAAATATATGACGGCGCCGAAGATTACCCGCATCGCTGTGGGGAATCCGGAAATCGCAGATATCAACCTTCTTTCCAGCCATGATTTCCTTCTGGTGGGCAAGAAGGCAGGTACCACTTCGCTGATTGTCTGGTCGGGCAATGGCGTCCGGGAAGAATACAGTGTCTATGTATCCGGTGAGGATCAGGGGCAGGCCAAGGCGATTCAGGAAGCTATCGGCATTCCTGGTGTTCAGGTGCAGATGATGAATGGCAAGGTGCTCATTCGTGGTAAAGTAAAAAATCAGTACGATCACGACACCGCCATGAAGATCGCTCAGCTGTATACAGGGGGCTCTTCAGACGGCGGTAATAATGTGGTAGATCTTATGGACCTTACCCATCCTACGCAGGTACGCCTGGAAGCGCAGATTATTGAAATCAATGCGGATGATGAAAAGAATCTGGGCATCCAGTTCTGGACTCCGGCACTGGGAGACAGCACTGATGAACAGGGGCCGGTCAATCAGATTTTTGCCGGGGAAGATTTTAAAAATTCCCGTGGCGGTACGCTGGGATGGCTGGGACGTCATGTATCCAATATTAATGCTACGGTGCAGGCCCTGGTATCCAATGGTAAGGCAAAGATTCTGTCCCGCCCGTCCATCACTACTATGAGCGGCCAGAAGGCGGATATCCTTATCGGCGGACGTATTCCGATTCCTACTGCGGATGGAGATGGCAAGATTTCCGTTGACTGGCGGGAATATGGTGTGCGCCTCAATATTGAACCGGTAGTGGATGCAGAAAATAAGATTACATCCAAAGTCCATGCCGAAGTGTCCACTCTGGATTATGGCCATGGGGTAACACAGAATGGCTTCGTGGTACCGGCCCTGGCTTCCAGGGAAGCCGATGCGGTAATCAATGTCCGGTCCGGTATGACCATGGCCATCGGCGGTTTGCTCAATTCGGAAGACAGCAAGACGGTAACTAAGATTCCTCTTCTGGGGGATCTGCCGATTATCGGCCAGTTCTTCCGCCATACGTCCAACACCCGGGATAAGCGGGAAATGATAATTCTCATCACCCCGACCCTGGTAAGCGATGACAGCCCGGTGGGCATGAGTCAGCAGATGAAGGGCAAGTATGAAGAAGGCGAACGGTATGTACGCAATGCAGAAAAGGTAGACGTAAATAAACCGACAGAACCGGGAACTGCGGAACAGGAACGGGATGTATGGGGCGACGATAAGTCCCCGGGGCAGACCGTAGTGGTGGAAAAGAAACAGCCGGTTCGTCCGGATTCCCACATCTTGAAGACCCGCGATTCGACCGGGCATACGGTATATGTACCGCTTTCTGCAGAAGATTATGCGAAGAACCGGAATAAGCTGCAAGTCGTTAGCGACAGGGAAGGCGTAAAGGAAGCAGAAGAACGGCAGAAACGGGTAGATGCCATTCTTGACAGCGCATATATGGATGATGATACAGAGGAAGAAGCTGAGGATACCGCTGTGGCAGCGGAAGCGCAGCCCAAAGGCAGTGTCCGTTCCCGTATTCAGGCGATTCTTTCCCAGAGGTAACCAGTAGAAAAGAGGAGTGTTCATGGCCGGAGGGAGAAAGGGCATTGTATTAACCGCATTCAGTACCGCCTATGCGGCAGGAAAGACGCTGTTTGCTATCAATATGGCGGCCGGTCTGGCAGCCAGAGGTGCTAAAGTCTGTCTGGCGGATCTGGATTTGCAGTTTGGTGATGTGTGCCATTATCTGAAGCTGACACCGGAAAAGACGGTGGCGGATGCGCAGCGTGCAGCAGAGCACAATCCGGATTCCCTGCGGATTACCGAATTTCTTACACCGTATGACAGGGAACATGTGCGCTTTGACGTGCTGGCCAATCCGCTTCTCCTGGAAGAGGCGTATAACATGGATATTCAGGTGATACGCCGCCTTATCGGGGAGCTGCAGGTTGAGTATGACTATGTGGTTATTGATACCACCTCCACGTTCAGCGCGTTAAATCTGTCCATTATGGATTTATCCACGGTAGTGTACTATATGGGAATCATTGATTTCATCCCCACCATCAAGGACATGAAAATCGGGGCCGACTTACTGAAGGATCTGGGGTATAACAGCAGGAAAATCCGTTTCATCTTAAACCGAAGTAATGCCAGAACACGCATTGCCATTGATGATGTAGTGCGCATTCTCGGGAGAGAATTTGATTTCTTACTGCCTAATGATTTCCGCAGTGCCCAGCAGTCTATTCAGCAGGGTGTGCCGCTTATGGTAGGGCATGGGGATACCGAACTGGCCCGGCAGATTGGAAGTATTGTGTCGGACTATATACCTCAGGGGCAGCCCCGTGACCGCGGCGGACGGTCGGAAGGCGGCTGGATCGGCCGTCTGTTTTCCTAAGGGAGGAGAGTTCGATTGCTGTACAGAACAGTCCTTATAGAACCGGAACGATTGATGAAGGAAAGGCTTACCCGGGTTATTCGCAACACGCCGGATTTTGAACTGAGCGCCTGGTATGCAGAGCCGGATGAGGCCATAGAGAATGCAGAAAAGCTTAAGGCTGATCTGATTCTGGTGGATATTGAAGAGGAAAAAGGCCTGAAGGGTTTTGACCATTTGAAGCGGACTTTTCCAAAAGCGGCCATTATCTGCCTTTCCCGGCAGTGGGATTCGGAAGAACAGGCCAGGCTGATTCGGGCTGGAGCCAGCGGCTACATGATTAAGCCTTTTACCGGAGCAGAACTTACCGAGACGGTAAAGACATTTACCCGTATTCATACGGGCGGCCGGTCGGAAGTCATCACCTTTTTCAGCCCTAAGGGAAAGAGTGGCAAAACGACTCTGGTATCCAATCTGGCAGTCGCTATGGCCAGGAAAGTCAATGAACCGGTAGCCATCATCGATGCGGATTTTCAGTTTGGGGATCAGAGTGTATTCCTCAATCTCCGCCCGCAGAGCACCATTACGGAAGCGATACGGGATATTGAATTCCTGTCTCCGGTTACGCTGAAACCATATTTTGTAAAAGTCAGTGAAAATCTGCATGTGTTGTGCGGTGCCAGCAAGCCGGAACAGGTGGATGTAGTAACCATCGATAAATTTACCAGCCTGATCAACATGGTAAAGAGCCTGTATGGCTATGTACTCATCGATATGCCATCCGGCTTTTCCGATATCACCGCCACCGCCTGCGAACTGTCTACCCGTACCATCCTTATGACTATGTATAATGGCGGGTATGAAGTGGTGCATATGCGGAGAGCACTGGACATATTCAGAGCCTGGGACGATTATGAAAAACGGGTAGAGCTCCTGTTTACCCGCTTGGTTCCGGGAAAGGAAAATCAGGAAAAATTCAGCCAGCTTATGGGCTATCCGGTGAAATATATTATTCCCAATGCCTATAATCTGGTATCTGAGTCGGCGGACAATGGCCGTCTGGCTATCAATGAAGATGAAAATGATCCGTTCTCCCGGGCCGTACTGGCCATGGCTGATGCGCTCGTAGCGGAGAAGTAACGGAAAACTAAGGTGGTGAAGGACAGATGATTCTAGCAGCGTCGCTGCTTATTGCGTTTCTGTTATTTCTGGCACTGTATCTGGTGGTCGGTCGCGCGGCAAGCCAGCATCGCGCTGTGTCCAGCCGTGTACAGGAATATGCAGGCATCGATTTAGACGCAGGCCGGATAAAGGAACCCTCTGCCCTGCAGGAAATCGGAATGGCCCTCCGCCGCTGGTTGCAGAAAAGGGCCAGAAAAAATGCAAGAAAGAAGCAGGGAACCAGCCTGGATATGCGCATGCAGCAGGCGGGTATCCCCCTCCAGGGATCAGAATTCCTGCTGCTCCTGCTGGTCTTGTTTGCAATCGTTCTGATTGTTGGATGGATACTTACCGGCAGCGCATGGAATGGGGTGGTCATCGGTGTAGGTGTATGCATGGCTGCATGGTTCTATGTGCTTCACCGCGTTAAGAGCCGTCATGATGCCTTTGTCCATCAGCTGGGGGACTGTCTCTCTCTGGTGGCCAATGCGCTCCGCGCCGGCTTCTCCTTCCTTCAGACGATGGAACTTATTTCCCGGGAAATGCAGCCGCCTATGAATACGGAATTTGGCCGGGTGGTGCGGGAGACCTCGCTGGGGGTACCTATGGAACAGGCACTCCGCCGTATGGATGCGCGGGTGAACAGTCCGGATTTTTCCCTCATTGTCACCGCGGTAATTATTCAGCAGCAGGTAGGGGGCAATCTGGCGGAAATCCTCGACACCATAAATGAGACCATCCGGGAGCGCGTGCGCCTGCGCCGGGAAATCGGTACACTGACCGCCCAGGGACGGGCTACCGGCGCGGTACTGGCTCTGCTTCCGCCAATCCTTGGTGTGGTTCTTTATATGATTTCGCCGGAATATATGCAGCCTCTTCTGACTACCACGTACGGGCATATAGCCATCGGGGTGGGGTTTGTTATGGAGGTTATTGGCTTCCTGGTCATCCGTAAGATTATGGATATTAAAATATAAAAAATTTTGTTAATTCCAGCCTGATTATCATGTTTACTTATTTGTAAAATTGTGATAATTTGTAGGTAGAAAGTGGCTTATAAAGGGCATCTTGCACAAGGTGCCCCTTCTGAAGGATATTATATGCAGGATAGTATCTTTCCGAAGGGGTGAATCCCTTCCCCCGGCGACGTCCTGGAACCTGGGGGCGGCCACAAGGCTATTTATTCTGGCAGTTATTGCCAAGGACAAATGGAAGGGAGGAAAAACTATGTTATTCCAGATTTATGACTACTACCGTACTGTATATGGCAGTGAAAAGGGTCAGGACCTGATTGAATATGCACTGCTTCTGGCACTCATTGTCGCTGTAGGTGTTCTGATTTATCAGACTTCCGGACTCAAGGCTTCTCTGACCACTATTTTCACCAACGCAGGCAGCCTGGCTAGTGATGCAGCTTCTGTTTCTAACGGCTAATAGGTGTATTTGTATATACCAGGTTATAGAAACAATCAGAAAACATCTGCTTCGGCAGGTGCTTTCTGGGAAGGGCAGCAGGAATCTGCTGTTTTTCCCAGAAAGTGGCATAGGATGGATATAGGCGGTATGCGTATATCCATTTTCACATTAAAGACGGGAGGGAACGACAATGAAACAGAGAGGACAGGCTCTGGTGGAATTTGCATTGCTGCTCCCTCTTTTTGTTTTGTTTCTTTTTGGGACCATGTATGTAGGATTCTTGTTCAGTGATTATATGTCCTATGACAATATGGCCCGTATGGCGGCCAGAGAAGCGGCGATTACCGGACCGGTGAACTCTTCGTACAAAGGCCTGGAACAGCAGTACGGATCTATGATAGAGAATACACACATGACCACCAATCTGTATGAATTCAGCCAGATTACCATCCAGTCCACCAAGGGCATGTCCGGTGATAGCGTACCGGCTGATGGCGTGCGTGTGGAAATTACCACCAAGCTGAATAACCAGTATGCCTTTGTGCATCTGTTGGAAGGAATCGGCATTGAGGTACCGAAGGGATATACCATCCGGTACTATATGTACAACGAGAAACAGGTGGAAGATTCTGGTACGTAAGGCAGGACATCACATCAGGTGATGTCTTCATTCTATAAATTTTTTTACAGGCAGGCGGTGTAAGAAGTGACTCTTCTTGAACGATTAGGGCGTAAGGCTGAATTAAAGGCAGAAGAAAAATCCATATTTGCAGGGCGTACCGCTAAGGTGCAGTCTGATTCTTATCAGAAGGTGAAGAATACCATTCACCGCCGGATTGTGGATGAAATGTCAGCAGAGCATCAGCAGGATCTGGATGCCGGCCTTTCCCGCAAGGAAGTGGAAACCATTATTTCCGGATATGTGGAACGGGCACTGGAAGATAATCCGCTGGTCATCCCCAGAAGTGAAAGGAAACGCCTTGTAACCGATATCTGCGATGAAATGCTGGGTATGGGACCTATCGAACCGCTCCTGAAGGATAGCACCGTTACCGAAGTTATGGTGAATGGACCGAAATCTATTTATGTGGAACGTATGGGCAAGCTGCAGAAGACGGATGCCCAGTTCCAGGATACGGCGCATCTGATGACAGTGGTAGATAAGATGGTAACGCCTCTGGGCCGACACATCGATGAAGCGTCTCCTCTGGTAGATGCCCGTCTCAAGGACGGATCCCGTGTTAACATCATTATTCCGCCATTGGCACTGAACGGGCCATGCATTACCATTCGAAAGTTCTCACAGACACCGCTGTCAGTGGAAAATCTCATTTCCTTTGGCACCCTGTCAGAAGAAATGGCCATTTTCCTCCGTGCCTGCATCAAGGCGCGGCTCAATATCATGGTCAGCGGGGGTACCGGTTCCGGTAAGACTACCACATTGAACGTGCTGTCTTCCTTTATTCCTGCGGACGAACGTATCGTCACCATTGAAGATGCGGCTGAACTTCGTCTGGAACAACCGCATACCGTATCATTGGAAGCCCGCCCGGCTAACATTGAAGGTAAGGGCGCCGTAACCATCCGTGACCTGGTAAAGAACTCTCTCCGTATGCGTCCTGACCGCATTATCGTAGGCGAAGTCCGTGGCGGCGAAGCGCTGGATATGCTTCAGGCCATGAACACGGGCCACGATGGTTCGCTGACTACGGCCCATGCCAACAGCCCGAGAGATGTACTCTCCCGTCTGGAAACCATGGTGCTTATGTCCGGGCTGGACCTGCCGGTACGGGCTATCCGGGATCAGATTGCTTCCGCACTGGATCTGATTATCCATCAGTCCCGTATTCAGGATGGTTCCCGTAAGATAACCTACATTACCGAAGTGCAGCAGCTGGAAGGCAATGTCATTGTCCTCCAGGATCTGTTCCGCTTCAAGCCTCAGGGATTTGATGATAATGGAAAGTGTATCGGCACCTATGAAGCTACCGGTCTGCAGCCGCAGTTCCTGTCCAAGTTTAAGGCCAGAGGCGTGGAAATTCCGAAGAATCTTTTCGAGACCCCTGTGGACTCGATGGCATGGGATGGTGATTGAGTATGCTGATTCTTATCATATCGGCTCTGATTGCATTGGCCGTGTTTTTTGGGATTTTCTTCGTATTTCTCAGAGCAAGAAACAATCAGTCAGAAATTAAAAACCGACTGGACCGTCTGGCTTCACCGGAACTGTCAGAAAAGAATGAACTGAAAAATATACCGCTGGCGGATCGAACCATCTGGCCGCTGCTGAAAAAAGTGACTGCGTTCTTCTCCCGCTTTGCTCCCGGGTCGCTGGCTAAATTAATGGACCGCCGCATTGTCCTGGCGGGCAAGCAGGGAAAGTGGCAGATAAAGTCTATTGAAGGGTTCTGGTTCCTCTGTGTGATTCTCGGGGGATTCTATGGATTCTGGTGGATTACCGAAAATCCATCCAATCTGGCGAAGAGTATACTCGTCGTCTGGATGGGCATGATTTTTGGCGGCCTTATCCCCTTTATGGTGTTACGGCATCAGATAAGGAAGAGAAAGGAAGCTATCACCTATCAGCTGCCAGAAGTGCTGGATCTGCTGTCTGTTTCGGTAACTGCAGGCCTTTCTCTGGATGGAGCCATGCAGAAGATTACCGAAAGCATGGAAGGCGAACTGGTGGACGAATTCCGGCGTATGCAGCGGGATGTGCGCATGGGCATGACACGGCACCGGGCCATGCGTCTCATGGCGGAGCGTTGTGATGTGCAGGATTTAAATCTTTTTGTTACCTCCGTCATTCAATCGGAACGCCTGGGGGCTTCTATGGGGGATACGCTGAGAATCCAGGCGGATAATATGCGTGATCTGCGCCGTCAGAGAGCCAGAAGAAAAGCTATGCAGGCACCGGTTAAGATGGTGTTCCCGCTGGTATTCTTCATCTTCCCGGTTATGTTCGTCATCGTACTGCTTCCATCCATCCTGTCCCTTATGCAGAGTATGGGCAAGTGACAGGGGAAACGTTTCTGGATTTCTGAGGAGAAATCGTTTATGACACAGACATGGGGTATAGAAAATACGAATATTGTTCTCACTGTAGAACTGGCAGATACAGCATGGAAACGATTTAAAGGGCTCATGATGCGGAAGGAAATGCCGTCCGGACAGGCCCTGTTTCTTCATAAGACCAACAGTATACACATGTGTTTCATGTATTTTTCCATTGATGCCGTATATGTGGATAAGCGGAAGCGCATTGTAAAAATTGTGAGAAACCTTCCGGCATGGACCGGCATCTCCGCCTGCCTTAAAGCTGATTCCGTCCTGGAAATGAAAGCCGGAGAAGCTAAGCGACTGGGCCTCGCGGTAGGGATGCAGTGGAAAGTAGAATCCACTATGTGAATCAGAAGGAATGAAGGTAATATGTTACACTTCTTCCACTTTACGAAAACGTAAGCATAAGAAAGCTAAGAAAAGGAAAGCATGCGGCACGTTTCCCTCTCTGGAGAGAGAGGGGGACCAGCCTGCGGCTGGTGAAAAGTAGAATCCACTATGTTGAGAAATAGGAAAGCAAAAGGATGTTACATATGGCCCTTTTATAAAAACGTTCCTTATCCGCCCACCAATCGCATACCGCTAATCTGTCTATGTAGCAAAGGAAAGAATGCAAAACGTTTCCCGTTCTGGAGAGAAAGGGGGACCATTCGCTTTAGCGAATGGTGGAAAGTAGAATGCTGTATGTTGGGATACAGGAAAGCGTGCTGTTGTACGTTTGACTCTTATTCAGCTTTAAAGCAGACCATAAGACCGCAAGAATGATTATGCCATTCTTGGCTCAGGATGTTGCAATCCTTGCAGATTACAGGAGTGAAGCGGAATGTTCTATTCTTGCAAAGGGTAAGAATGCAAAAGCTGATTAAAGGAAGCATACGAAACGTTTCCCGTTCTGGAGAGAAAGGGCGGACCGCCAGCCTTTGGCTGGTGGGGGAAAGTAGATTGCTGTATGTTAGAACAAAGGGGAATATTGCTGAAGCTTTGAATTATAATTTGCTTATGTATAGAGGGGGACATATGGGGAAAAAGGGGATTTTAAGTAATCTTTACGGGGTATGTGAATACATAGATTTGGTAGTAAAGAATAGGCTGAAAAAGCTTCAAGACAGTTGAAAAGCACAACAACGAGGCATTTTCCTACAGACTCACAAAGAGGATTCTACTTTCCACCATCTGCCAGCAAAGACCGGGCTGTCAATAGTATGGAAATCAAAGATTTCATAATTTTATGGACTTACAGCCAATGACGACAAGCCCTTGTCGTCATTCCCCCCTTTCTCTCCAGAACGGGAAACGTTTCGCATGCTTTCCTTTTCTTAGCTTTCTTATTCTTACGTTTTCGTAAAGTGGAAGAAGTGTAACATATGACCTTCATTCCTTCTGATTCACATAGTGGATTCTACTTTCCACCACCAGCCAGCAAAGACCGGGCTGTCAATAGTATGGAAATCAAAGATTTCATAATTCTATGGACTTACAGCCAATGACGACAAGCTATTGTCGTCATTCCCCCTCTCTCTCCAGAGAGGAGCTTCGTTTTGCAAGCTTTCCTTTTCTTAGCTTTCTTATTCTTATGTTTTCGTAAAGTGGAAGAAGTGTAACATATTACCTTCATTCCTTCTGATTCACATAGTGGGTTCTACTTTCCCCCACCAGCCAAAGGCTGGCGGTCCCCCTTTCTCTCCAGAACGGGAAACCTTCGAGCCCCTGCCCCTATCAATTCAAATTCATTCTGTGAGATTGCGTTGTTTATTTTCTCCTCGATACTTATATCTTCGTCAAAAAATGTATATCTACTATTTTATGCTATACCTCATCGAATCGTTAACAGGTAGAAGCTATACCGAAGGAAAGCTTCTAAGATATTTCCCTCTCTGGAGAGAGAGGGTAAAGGTCGCAAACTTTGTCTGCTGTCGGCAAATTCCTATGGAATTCGGGACGGTGTGAAGCGGAATGTTTTCTTCTTGCAAAGGGCAAGCATGCGAAAGCTGATTAATGAAAGCATGCAAAACGTTTCCCGTTCTGGAGAGAAAGGGGGACCATCCGCCTCAGGCGGATGGTGGAAAGTAGAATCCACTATGTGAATCAGAAGGAATGAAGGTAATATGTTACACTTCTTCCACTTTACGAAAACGTAAGAATAAGAAAGCTAAGAAAA
>OBLF01001027.1_pt1 | contig 25391 bp, 18 predicted proteins | sample 1519231 | NCBI WGS metagenome assembly OBLF01 (sample SAMEA2602895, study PRJEB22501) | metagenome | reverse complement strand
AAAACCGCCGATTGAGTTCAAACCTTAAAATAGCGCACGAAATTATCTGCCCCAGTCAACGGTTTTTTTCTTTCCCCGGACGGGGCAGATAACTTATTATGCAGAGCAGAGCGGAGCCGATGTGCGCTAATCGGTTCCTTGTACTTTCTCCTTCAGCTTTCGGAAAGATGTATCACTGATGGCGTGTTCAATCCGGCAGGCGTCTTGTTCCGCTGTTTCCTGATCGACGCCAGCAGCGATAAACTGCTCCATAAAAAACAAATGGCGTTCATAGATTTTCTCGGCAATCTCCCGACCTATGACGGTCAGATGAAGGAACCCATCATCATCCACGGTCAGAAAACCTCCATTTTTCAAAACGCCTACCGCATGGCTGATACTCGGTTTGCTAAAGCCCATGTGCCGGGCAAGGTCAATGGAGCGGACCATGCCCTGTTTCCTTTGAAGAACCAACACGGCCTCTAAGTAATCCTCGCCTGACGCATATAGTTTCATTGCCTCCTCCTTCCCACGGCTATTTTAGTTTCCATCCAATCGCTTTCTTGCGAATACCAATGAAATCTGCATAAATACCAGGCTGCCTTATCAAATCCTCATGTTTGCCTGTCTGAACAATGTGACCACCAGACAACACGAAAATTTGATCTGCGTTTCTGACTGTTTTTAGCCGATGAGCTATCATAATAACCGTTTTATTCTTTGTCAGTTCTGCAATAGCACCCATCAGAAGATTTTCATTTTCTGGATCGACGCTTGATGTAGCTTCGTCTAAAATGATGATAGGAGCGTCTTTCAAGATTGCTCTGGCAATCGAAATCCGTTGCTTTTCACCGCCGGACAATGTAGCGCCTCCCTCTCCAATTACGGTGCCATAACCATCTGGCAGGCTCATAATAAACTCATGGCAGCAAGCCTTTTGAGCTGCTTTTACAACTTCTTCATGGGAAGCCGCTGGATTGCCGAATTTGATATTATTTTCTATGGTATCAGCGAAAAGATATCCCTTTTGGAATACTTCGCTAATATTGGTAAGCAGACTGTCCAGTGTGTAACCCCGCACATCTACACCGCCGATTGTAATTTTTCCTCCGTCAACATCCCAAAACCGGGCGATCAGGTTACAAAGCGTACTTTTTCCGGCACCGGACGGACCGACGATAGCCGTTACGGTTCTTTCGGGTATAGTCAGGCTCACATGATCCAGAACCTGGTGTTCGCCATAAGAAAAAGAAACATCATCAAAAACAATATTGTAATTTTCAGGCTTTACGGGTTTACCATGTTCGTCCATGACGGGAGTTTTGTCAATTTCGTTTACTTTGTCAATCGAAACATCCAGTAACCGCAGGAGTGCGGAAGTATTTCCGGCTGACTGAAGCTGACTAAAGAGCATAAATGATGCTACTGTCATAAGCAGGCAAATGGAAAGCGCCATCGTTCCATTCAGGTAAAAGTACAACCCCTCCACTATAACAAGAATACTTGTTCCGTAGAGAATGATTTGTTGCAGCATATTGTAAGGGACGAATGTACGCTCTAATTTCAGATTTTTATCCTTGCTGTCCAGAATTGCCTGTCTCATTTTGCTATTGGAATTTTGACCGAGATTAAAGGATTTTACAATCAGCATCCCTTGAACGTATTCCAGCACATTAGAAACGAGGGCCTCCTGGGCCTGCTGTCTTTGTGGCGAAACCGTTTCCGATTTTTTCTGTAACCGGCCGATGCACCATGTAAAAAGCAGAATCCCGCACAAAATCGTCAGTCCGATCCGCCAGTCGATACAGAGCATAACAATAGTAATAATCGCTGCATGGATATAGCCGCCTAATATGTTGGTTAGCACCATGGACGCATTATTTTCAATATCGCCCATAGTCGTAGTGACGACAGAAGTCAAATTCCCCAAATTGTGATCGTTGAAATACCCCATCGGCATATATTTCATGCGATCTCCAATATGAATCCGTTTCTCCGCGCACATAAAATATCCAATTTGCACCTTGCCGAAATCTGAAATGTAGCTGCAATAAATTTTAAGCAGCATACTTGCCAGGGTGATTCCAAATATCATCCAGATCATAGACGTAGTAAAACCGTCTGTTAAACCCGAAAAAACCATGGCTAATGCTCCAAAGGACATCATATCAAAAAGGGAGTGCAGGACAGAAAAAAGGATAGCTTTTTTCATTGTTCCCTGCATTTTCCCTGAAAACTGATAAATCTTGCTTAATGTCTTTATCATCTTCGCACCTCCTACGCCACATCTTTTGTGTCCATGTGCGCTTTCCACATTTCCTGATAGAGCGTACAGGAAGTCAATAAGTTTTCATGTGTTCCTTCGTCAATAATCTGCCCATCTTTTATGACAACAATTTTATCTGCATCGGTAATCGTAGAAAGACGGTGCGCAATCATCAGAACGGTTTTCCCGGCAATCACTTTTGCCATTGCCTCTTGAATTAAGGCTTCATTCTCGGCGTCAATGTAAGCGGTTGCCTCGTCAAGAATAACAATCGGCGCATTTTTCAGTACAGCGCGGGCAATCGCAATTCTCTGGCGCTCACCGCCCGACAAGTGACCTCCTGCACCTCCGACAACTGTATGGAATCCATTTTCCAGATTCAGAATGAAATCATAGCAGCCACAATCTCTGGCAGCCTGATATACTTCTTCATCCGTTGCGGATGGTTTTCCCATACGGATATTTTCTAAAACAGTTTCGTCAAAAAGATAGTTGTCCTGTGAAATATAAGCGATGTTATCCATAAGCTGTGACAACGGAATTTTGCGAATATCTGTTCCGTCTAACTTGACAGTTCCGTTTGTTACATCCCAAAATCCCGCAATCAGCTTCGTAATGGTAGACTTGCCGCCGCCACTGGGACCGACAAAAGCGGTAATGCTGTTTTCTGGAATAGAAAGGTTGATATTTTTTAGCAACGGCTTTTCGCTTTCATACGAAAAGCTGACGTTTTCTAACACAATATTGGAAGAATGAATAGACACCGGCGTTTCCGGGCGATCCAGTTCTTTTTCATCCAATACGGCGCACAATTCCCCGACTACTGATTTCATTTGAGAAATGCTGTCCGTAAAGTTCATGGCATTTAAAATTGGTGTGATAATACCCAATGACAGCACGATACAGGTAACAAATGCCGGAACGCTCAGGCTCCCGTTCCGGTACAGGACACAGCCAATAGGAAGAACACACACTAACACACTGGGCCAGATTGTAACAAGCATGGATTTGTAAAGCTGCACGCTTTTCATCCAGTTCACAGCATAGGCCGCATTATCTTCAACGGCATCTGAATATTTCTGGTAAGAATTAGCAGACTGATTAAACGCCTTAATGACTTCTATTCCGCCGATATACTCAACCACAGTGCTGGTCATTTTACGCACGCGCATAATAAGACCCTGGAATTTTTCTTCATATCCATTTGCCATTCCCTTATAGCACAACATACCAATCGGCAGGGTAATCAATGCAGCCAGCGCCATTCTCCAATCCAAAAACAGTAGGTAAATCAGAATACAAATCGGAATACAGAGATTCGCTGTCAGCTCCGGTACTAAATGCGCAAGGGTCGTTTCCATTCCCTCCACACGATCTACCAAGACATTTTTTAATTCTCCCGATGGGGTGTTAATCATATAGCCCATCGGAACCCTGGTAAGTTTATCTGCTAGTTTCAGGCGGATCTCCGCCAGAGTTGCGAAAGTGGCCGTATGGGAAACTAAAGTAGAGAAATTTGCAAAGCATACTTTCCCAAGGAAACCAATTCCCGCAATCAGACACCACTCCATATAGACGGACACAGATGTCTCTCCATCCATCAAGAGAATCACAATTTTTGAAACTGCAAAAAACGGCAGCAATCCGGCGGCAACACCCAGGATTGCCAAAATCACTGAAAGAACATATTCACCCTTATATGGAGCGGCAAGTTCCATCAGTCTGGACATGGGATTATCTTTCTTGTCCATTTCACATACGCTCCTTTTCATAAAAATAGAGGTTGGTTAAACGCTTCTAACCAACCTCTATTATATCTATTCGGCTATTTTCTGCCACTCTGATAGGGCGTTAAACCCTCCATTTAGACATTGGATTATATTTATTCCGCAGGCTGTACGTTATCGATCTCAAAGAACTGTGGCACGCTGGAGAAAGTATATCCGGCGATTTTTGAGGAATTATATACAACCATATCCTTAGAATAGGAGATTGGAAGGTCAATCACATTGTCATTGGAAATATTCAGTGCAGTAGCAATCGCATCCTGAACCACTTCGGGATCAGCAGAGGTGGAAAACGCATCGACTGCATCCGAATAGCTCTGGAAATCATCAAGTGCCTGCAGAGAAATAGCATGAGGATCGGCGCCAAGAGATTCCTGCAGGAACTTGTGCGGTTCCGTATAGGACCCTTCTGTATTCCAGGTTGTAATGTCATAATTACCGGCAACACCTTCAGTCCACCATGTCATCTGATCCTGACCGGTAGTAGTTACATCAATACCAACCTCTGCAAGCTGGGTCTTAATCGCAAGAGCCATGTCCTGTGCAAGAGAAAGATCAGTCCAATAGGTGTAATTCAGGGAAAGCTGCTGTCCATCTTTTTCACGGATACCAGTGCTTTCATTCATCACCCATCCAGCTTCATCCAGAAGTGCATTTGCTTTATCCAGATCATAGCTCCATGTGCTGTTATAAGTAATGTCTGTGTAGGGCGCTCCGGGTGCAAACAGGCTGGTGGCCGGAGTTTCGTATCCATAGGTCAGGCCCTTGGTGATTTCTTCCTTATTGACAGCGTATGCAATCGCCTGGCGAACCTTAAGATCGCTCAAAATTTCGCTGGACGCATTCAGAACCAGGTTCCGGGTCAGGGTATTTCCATCATTGATTGCGCCCTCGATCCCATCCAGAGAAAGAGCCTGATTATAGTCATCATAGCTGAGAAGGTCAGCACCGTAAATCAGGTCAACCTCACCAGTCTGTAATGCCTGAAGTCTGGAGGATGCCTCCGGGATATACTTTATGACAACTTCATCATAGTAAGGAGCTTCGCCCCAATAGTTTTCATTTCTGACAAAACGGGTGCAGTCACCGGAAATCATTTCTTCGCGGATGTATGGACCAGTGCCGACAACATCTGTGAATGTCTGGAAGTTTTCAGCTTCAAACACATTCGGGGACATCATACCAGCAACATTCTGGAAGCAGAAGTCATTGATATAAGAGAAGCAAGGGGCAGCATAATGAACGGCCACCGTGTATTCGTCAACAACCTCTACGCTTTCAATGTTGTAAATGCCCTTGATACCGCTAAAATTAGGGTTGGAACGGTCAAAGTCCAGAATTTCCTTTACGCTTTCCGCATTAAAAGCGGCTCCATCTGTAAAAGCAACATCCTGACGGAGCTTAAAGGTAAGGACAGTATTTGTCTCATCCCATCCCCATTCCTCGGCCAGTTCGGGAACAATTTCCCCGTCCTCGTAGGCAACCAAAGTCTCATAGACCAGACCGCAGGCGATATTATTCTCCTTGTTCATGGTCAGTGTCGTAAGGTTGTCCAGTTCCTTTGCTGTGACGATTGTCAGCACCTTCGCTTCGTTTTCACCGCCAGTCTGCGTCTGATCGGAGGTATCATTCTGACCACAGCCGACCATGGACAGAAGCATACTCACGCCCAATGCAGCGGCGAGAAGTTTCTTGTAAATCTGTTTCATGTTATCCTTGTCCTTTCTGGTTTGATAATTGATCTATTAGATAACCTTGCTCGGCGATCCGTCCCTCCTGCATGATGATAATCCGATTCGCAATACGCATTGCATCCTTTCTGCTATGCGTAATGAAAATGCAGGAGCTGCCGGATAGCTTCACAAAGTTCTCTACTAAAGTAAGTACGGCATCCGCCGAAATCAGGTCAAGCCCGCTGGTCACTTCATCCATGATTAAGTAATCTGGTTCCACGGCAATCGCCCGAAGCAAAGAGAGCCGCCTCTGTTCGCCGCCCGAAAGCTGACGGACAGGCGTTTCCAAAAGCCCATAATCCATGTGTACGGCATCCATCAAATCTAAAATATGTTTTTTTCTTTCGGCTCTTTTCTTATCAGTTAAGTTCACCAGTGCTTCTTCTACATTTGCGTATGCAGACCTGGCAGGATTTAAAGTGCCGGAAGAATCCTGAAAAACAGCCTGTATTTTTTTACGGTGCTGTTTCCATGTTCGATAATTCCAACAGGTTATATCTTCACCATCCAGTAATATTTTGCCAGAAGTTGGTTTCTCAATGCCGATCAGAAGTCTTGCCAGCGTGCTTTTTCCCGATCCGCTTTCTCCCTCAATAGCAAGACTTTCACCTTTACAAAGGTGGAGGTTGATGTCCGAAAGCGCATTAAAATCTCCCTGATTCGCATTATGATATACCTGATTTACATTCTGGATTACAATTTCTCCCATTTCCATTCACCCCGACTTTCCCTATGGCTCAACGCGGAAAATTGTTTCATCCAGTCTGTCTGCGGACTTGACAAGAGTTTATCCATCGTTCCATGCTCAATAATTTTTCCGGCTCCCAGAACATAAACGTTCTGACATAAGTTTTTAAGTGCGGCCACATCATGGGATACAAATAATATGCCTTTGTCCTTCATTTGCTCCTGCATGATGAGAAGCAATAAATCCCTGTTTTCTTCATCCAATGCAGCGGTTGGTTCATCGGCTAAAACATAATCCGGCGACATTCCCAATAAGATTGCCGCAGCTACTCGTTGTAGCATTCCGCCTGATAGTTCAGACGGATACGCACCCAAAATCCGATCCGTGTCTTTTAGATTTACGGAAACCAGTTTCTCTTTCGCCAGGTCAGTTGCTTCACTTGTATTCAAATGCAAACGATTGACAAAGGTTTCCCGCATCTGATAACCGATTTTTAATCGGCTGTCAAAAGCCGTCATAGGGTTCTGGGGGATAAATCCAAGCTTCTTCCCACAAAGCTCACGATGTGACTTGCGGGAAAGATGTGATAAATCTATATCGTCCAACAAAATTTTCCCGGCATCAATATGACAGCTTGTGTGAAGCATCCCCAAAATGCTCCGCAGCAAAGTTGTTTTTCCAGAGCCGCTTTTACCTGTAAGTCCAATCACATGGCCTGCAGGAATTTCCATAGATATGTCTTTCAGAAGGTAGCGGCCTGACCGTTCCTTGACATCTAACTGTTCAATTTTTAACATCACTCTGCCTCCTTCGTTGTCAACTGCCTGCCAATGACGTTAAAGCAGAGTGTCGATAAAATTACCGCCCCTATTGGATAGAGAATCATGGTCGGGTGAAGAACCAAAGCACCCCTTGCGTCTAAAATCATACTTCCCCAATCTACTACATTATCGCCAAGCCCTAATCCAATAAAGGAAAATCCGGTAATAGCCAGAATCATATCCGCACAGGAAAGGCACAGAAAGCGAATCATTTCGGCAATCAAATTCGGGAAAATATGAATCAGCATGATTCTGAGCTTTGAAGCGCCGGAAGCGATTGCACACATGACATAGGCTTTTCCCATTTCCATGTCGGTACGGGTACGAACCAGTTTTATGTATCTCAAAATGTAAGACACAGTGAGCGCGACAAGAGTAGTTTTCGCTCCGCTGCCCCAGGCTCCAATAAACACAATTAAATACGCAATCGGGGGGATGGCTGTAACAGCGTTAATCAGGCCATCAATAAGTGCATTTTCTTTCATAACGGCCCGGCTTGTCACCATTCCGATAACAGTGCCAAGCAGAAAAACAATAAGAGAGCCTCCTAATACAATCCCCAGCGTTGTCCAGCCACCATAAAGAATCCGTGACAGAATGCAGCGCCCTAAAGCATCCGTACCAAACGGATATTCTGCGCTGGGATCAGCATATCTCTCCAACAAGTTTGATTTCATTGGATCGTTGGGTGCAAATAAAAATCCGGCAAAAAAGAAAATAATCACAAGGGTTGGAATGAAAATCGCACACCATTTCCGAAAACGCTTCGTTTTCATTTACGCCACCCCCTTTTTACGCCCGATTGCCCACTGCACCAAGTCAGCGGCAATGTTGCAAAGAGCAATCGCCAGCGCCAGAAAAAACACCTCGGCGTGTATCATGGGAGTATCGCGATCAAGCACATGGTTTACAATCAGATAACCAAATCCCGGAATTGAAAAAATGGATTCAATCACCGTTGCGTTAGCCAGTGCCAAACCAATGCTTTGTAAAAAGTTTGGAACTAAACCCATCGCTGCCCGCGGAAAAAAATGGCACAGCAAAAGCCTTTTTTCCGAAAGCCCACGGCAACGGGCATAAAATGCGTAATCCTCGTTGCTTTCATGCTCCAGAGCATCCATCAGAAGCGGCGTATAGAAAGAAGCCCCGAATACGCCAATGCAGATTGCCGGAGATATGTAGCTGAGTAGGGTTGTATTTCCTGCCACAGAAATTAAGGACTTTTGAACAGCAAAATAATCCAGATAAACGGTTGCCAAATAGAAAGAGGGTATGGACACACCCAAAATGCACAAAAGCCTGACTGCCTTTTTCGGAAGTTTCCAGGGAAGTAAAAAGGCAATACAACTAACGATTACAATGAAAACAACCTGAAAGATAGATGCCAGAGCTACAATTCCAAGCGTTTTCGGAAAGGCTGTGGCAATATCCGTCCAAACATCATGTCCATTTGCCAAAGAAACGCCTAAATCAAAATGCAGTAAGTCCCATACCCAACGGCCATACTGGACAAGCAATGGTTTATCAAACCCCAACTGAATCCGAATCTTTTCAATCTGTTCCGCTGTGGGGTTTCCGATCATCCTCTTTGCATAAGCTGTGGCTGGATCAACGGATGACAGTCTCATCAGCAAGAAAGACAGTAGAGTTACAAACAATAAAGTAAATATCAGCTCAACCAGTTTCCGTAGGATATATTTTCTCATATCCCGTTTCATAATACCGACTCCTTCGCGGGTTAGAACAGTCTAACCTCTATTCAAAAAAAAGAGCGTCTGCACGACGCTCTTAAATCATCTGCTAGTACAGATGATAGTATATTGTATCTGGTATTTTGCCGCCACTCTAAAAAGACCAAACATCCTCTATTTGGACAACTTTTTTCGGAACTCGGAAGGCAGTTCTCCAAATTCCTTTTTGAATACTTCGGAAAATTTACTTGGATTATCGTATCCCATTTTAGCCGCAATTTCTGTTATGCTGTCAGAAGTATCCCGAAGCAAGATCGTGGCAGCCTGCATACGATAGGATTTCATATAAGCATAAATAGAACACCCATAAACGCCCTTGAAGCAAACCTTCATTGAGGTAAGAGGAATTTCAAATTTTTCTGATAACTCCTGCAAAGTATAATGGTTGCGAAGATCAGCTGTCATATATTCCTGCATTTTCTTTATTGTTTGTACTTGATTTCTTGCAAAATATCTTCGTTCTTCCTGGTAATCCTGAAGCGAAACCTGATTCAGAAACATCAGCAATTCCAACACTTTCACTTTTAAATAGTAAGCGATCATCCGAGGCTCCACCCGATAAAGTTCCGAAAAAATATGTTCAATTTCGCTTTGAGTTCTTAATACAATGCAGGTATCATTCTTGCAAAACTTATCTGCAATCGAAAAGACATCTATATTCAGACCTCCAATCACACTTTCTATCCGCTTCATAGTTTGATCTGCCGTAGGCAGATCAATGGTAATAGAAATGCCGTGATAATGCGACAACGGAAAGTAAGTTGATGTAGTTTCGTTTGTCAGGCGGTTAATTGCAAGATCGCCAGCACCGACATACTGATAATCTCCATTGGCAAATTCGCATTCAAAACGTCCCTCCCGGCAATGATTGATTTCAAGTACATCAGAGTGCGGAAGCTTGTTTTGATTCTGTCCATCGCTCATGTGAAAATCATTATAGAATAATTCAATACCCGGAAGAATTTCATAGCGAGTGATAACACCCTCTCCAGTTACATTTTTCATTCTGTAAATGGAGCAGCCATCTTCGCTGACAATTTTTTGAATTTCCGGGTCAAAAAAGTCTGTAAATTGCTGTTCGCTCATTTGTATTTCCTCCTGGGGTTAGCATAGGCAAACCACGGTTAGTATAGCATCTTTTCATGGCCGCAGTCCATAGATATTTTTTGAATTTTGAAGTATGCGTGTTGATTCTCGAACCTTAATCCTTGCCTGAAAGCACCCGATGCAGCCGCATAGTTTCCATACGGTGGAGCCGGATTTTTTCTTTTATCTTCGCAAGCTGCTCCACATGATCTTCCACAAAAACCTTATCGTGCAGGCAGAAGATAAATTGAAACTTTGAACACCCGTCATGTATGGAGACAAAAATATCTTCCGCCGCTGCGACAATCCTCGAAAACGCAGCCAGGGTTTCGATAGCAGGCACAGCAAGCAAGTACCCGCTTGCGATTTTTCGGGTTTTCAGGTCCCTTGCCCGAAAATGAAAAATGTTTGTTGGGATAATCCCAAACTCTTATGAAGAATGGAGGCAGCGCATGGCGAACCGAAAACGGAATATCCAGATGAATTTTTATGTCACAGAGAATAAAAAACGGCTCATAGATGAGCGGATAAAACTGATAGCCTCCCTACCGCATTCTATATCATTCTCGTTTGGCAACGAACTAAAAGCTGAAATCTGCAATTCATCCTCATAGTTCAATTAGCAGCCGGAAACGCCATAATCATGGAGCAACCATGTTATCAAAAAGGAATCAGCATAATCAGTCCTGTTATCAAGCACAATAAGGTTATTCCTTTGTGCAAATCGGAACGATAAAATATATTTGAGGTGAACGATTATGCCGATTGATGATTTAACTGCTTTAGGGCAGAAAATGAGAGAGGCCAGAAAGAATAAAGAACTGACACAACAGGAACTTTCCGATCTAAGCCATGTTTCTGTAAAGCAAATTGCCAATATCGAAAAAGGGAAAATGAACCCGTCCTATTTGATTTTGAGAGCATTGGCAAAGGTCCTGCACATCTCTTTAGATACGCTTATAAATCCAGATATTTCTCTGGAGGATGAGGGTGTCAATCAGATGAAAATGCTTTATTCCAGCTGTCCGCCAGAAATGCGTGACACCCTGCTGCATCACACCCAGGAAACGGTGAAAGAACTGACAGAGTTGTCCGAGAAATTTGAAACGAATTGAGCCAGTGAGTGAAATTTAACGATTCTCTCACTGGTTCTTTTCATTTTCGGAGAAAAGAGGCAAGCAATGCCTGTGTTAATACACACAGGCCCGCAGAGAAGAAAATCCCTCCGTGATTTTCCTCTCTGCTTGCTTGTTGAGGGCAGCGCCCCCAAGCCCCTTTGAACACAGAATTTCATTCTGTGGCTGCGCGTTCTACGAACGCTTTTGACCAGGACCAGCTTACCGCTGGCCGTGGTCTTTTTCTTTTTCAACATCCTGTTCTACCTCCATTTTCAGCACTCGATCCACATTGGCCTTTGCCGTTAAAAGCTCCCGCATTTCCTCACGGGAACGCCGGTACTCGGCATAGGTCTTTTTCTTTTCTTCCAGCAATTTCGCATACTCTGTCTGCAACTCTTTGACCTTGGGCAGCTTCTTGACGCCCATCTCATCAAAGGCATTCTTAGCAGCCTGGTGGAGCAGAATTTCTTCCTCATGTTCTTCCCGGAATTTCTTAGAGTAGCCGGCCTTGCGGTATGCCACATAGACCTCACGGGTCTTGGCATAATTTACAATGTGAGTACGCAGAACAGCAATCTCTGCCATGCGCTTTTCAGCCGCTTTGATCTGCGCCGAAAGTTCATTGTGATGTGCCGTGGCAGCCGTAGCCTTTTCTTCCAAAACCGCATACTCCAGCAGGTTATTCTCTGACAGGTAATTCATGGTCTGCGCCATTTGCTTCAGATTGAAAACTTTAGCCCATCGAGCATAGCCAGCACCTTTTCCAGCCTGCAATTTTGCCTGAATGTCCACCAGCAGATTGACCTTCGGCGGCTCTGCCTGTGTGACTGTTTTCTTTCGCGGGGTATGTGCTTTCTTCCCTAAGAGAACTGCCCGCAAATCTTCCAATCCATATCCTTCGCCCAGACTGTCCATGCGGGCGGCTTTCTCCCAACCAGAGAGCTTCAGTCGATACGATTTTCCGCGCTTTGAGACTTCACAACCATACTCTTGCAACAGCTTCAGCAGTTCTTCAAAGTCAGCAGGACTTTGTGATAATGCGTTGTCAATTGCCACACGAAGCAGCTCTCGGTGAGAGGGCTTTGCCTGATCTCCCAGCCACTTGTTATAGCTTTTTCCGTGAAGTTTCGGATTCTCTACAATGGACAGTCCGTTTTCAATGCAGATGGTATCACTTAACCGGCGAACCGCCTTGGTGCTGCCCCAAAAGTTTCGGAATTTCCGGTCATATTCTAAGCTGACCGATGACCAGATAATGTGATTATGAATGTGCGACTTGTCTATGTGAGTGCAGACCACAAAGGCATGATTCCCCTTGGTGAATCGCTTGGCAAATTCCACGCCCAGGCGGTTTGCTTCCTCCGGCGTGATTTCACCGGGTTTGAATGACTGGCGCACATGGTAAGCGATCACATCGTCCGCCCCGCGCACCCGCCCGGTGGCGGCGATATACTGCCGCTTCGCCAGAAGGAACTCTGCATCCGCAGTCCGGCTGTCACACGCATAGCCGGTAATGAGCTTGCCGTTATCTGTTTTCTTTGGGTTTTCCACATAGTCGATGATGTCACTGATTGCCCGGCTTTCTGTGCGACCCTTGCCAACATGAAGCGGCATGATTCTTGTAGTTGCCATAATAGAAGGCCCTCCTCTCATAAATATTTTTTCGCTGAACTCTTTGCTTCTATCGTTGCAATAACTTTCTCCGCTGGGTATAATAAAAAAGAACTTTCTACAACCTCAAAGGAGGGATTTCTATGATAGAACAGCTCATTGCTGAAGCAACCGAATGTGATTTCAAAGTTGCTCTCGAAACAAAAAAGCCAAAAAGCTGGTTAAAAAGTGTCAGTGCCTTTTCCAATGGGATCGGCGGCACTCTGTTTTTCGGAGTCTCTGATGACCGGGAGCCTATCGGCTTGTCCGATGTTCAAAAGGATGCTGAAGCGATCAGCCGCTTAATCAAAGAACGTATCACACCATTACCGCAGTTTATCTTAAAGCCATTGCAGGAAGATGGTAAAAACCTGTTGGCTCTGGAGGTTTCTCCTGGCCGCAGCACCCCATACTATTACAAGGCAGACGGAGTAATGGAAGCATACATCCGTGTTGGAAATGAAAGCGTAATTGCACCGGATTACATTGTGAATGAACTGATCTTAAAGGGAACCAATCAGTCCTTTGACACCTTAACAACAGAAGCTGTGAAAAAGGATTACAGCTTCACACTCCTGGAGGCAACCTATCTGGAACGAACCGGCCTCCGCTTTGAGCCATCCGATTATGTCTCCTTCGGTTTGGCTGACAAAAATGGGGTCTTGACCAATGCCGGAAAGCTCATGACCGATCAGCACACAGTTTATAACTCCCGTATGTTCTGTACCCGGTGGAATGGCTTGGAAAAAGGCTCTATCTTTGATGATGCGCTGGACGATAAAGAATACGAAGGGAATCTGATTTATCTACTGAAAAGCGGCAGTGAATTTATTCGCAATAATTCCAAAGTCCGTTTTGTCAAAGAAGCTCAGTATCGGGTAGACAAGCCGGATTATGCTGAACGAGCTGTAACAGAGGCTCTTGTCAACGCTCTCATCCATCGTGATTATATTGTGCTTGGCAGCGAAGTCCACATTGATATGTTTGATGATCGGGTGGAAATCACATCTCCGGGCGGTATGTTTGGCGGCGGCTCAATTCAGGAATACGATATTTACAGTATTCGTTCGATGCGACGAAACCCTGTGATTGCTGACCTGTTCCACCGCATGAAGTACATGGAACGCCGTGGAAGTGGCCTACGCAAAATCGTCAGTGAAACCGAAAAGCTGCCTGGATACACAGAGGCATATAAGCCCGAATTTTCCTCAACAGCGACAGATTTCAGAGTCATCTTGAAAAATGTAAACTACAACTTAGAGGGTGACGCCCACCAAGTTATCCACCAAGTTACCCACCAAGATATTGAACTATCAACGGTGTCCAAACAGATTTTGGCTTTTTGCACAACACCAAAATCCAAGAAAGAGCTTGCAGTATTTTGCGGCTTCAAAGATTTAAGAAACTTCACTTTGAAGCATATCAATCCGCTTTTAGAATCCGGGCAATTAGAAATGACGATTCCCGATAAACCTAAAAGTCGCAATCAAAAATATATTACAGTTCGTTCCGAATAAACAGAGAAGCAGGGCATTGGGTCTCATCTCCCATTGTCCTGCTTCTTTTTCATTCCAAATTATATTCACATCATTTACCCATACACCCAATCCTGGATCGCAAATTTCAAACTCTGCACCTTTCCCAGCAGCCAGATCGCAGCCAGCGGCAGCCCCATCGGGCTAATCAAAAATGCCATAACCAGCAAAATCACACCATTCTGCGGGGAATAGGTAATCAGCACAGCCACGCCAAGCAGAGCAATTACCGTGCTTAGTAGACCAAGCACCAGACCGGATATGTAGATCAGCCCCGTGCAGAGCCAGACAAAAAGCGTCAACACCAAAATGACCGGTGCAGTTACGATCATCAGCAGGCATTTCAAAATCTTCATTCCTGTTCCTCCTTCCAACGCTCCAGATGCCGTTTGCACAGGGCATCCGCTTCTCTCTCATCATCTTCCGTCACTTCCCGTTTTCCTTTGGTCAGTTCAATCTCCAGATAAGTCCGGTAATCATCGGCTAAGAGGTCGAACAGTTCCTTGGGAGTATGGCACACCTCGCCAGAGCAATAGTGAAAATCTTGGTCAAATTCAACTCTTACACATCCATGGCGGCTGATATAAACTTCTATGGTCTCGTCTGCGGTCAGGTAATCCGCAAAAATCTCCAGCACCTTTTCAAAGGTCAGCATCTGTTTTCACTCCTTTGCTTCACTTTTTATTCTACTCATATTATCCGGTACGGACAGGCAAAAAACAAGGATACCGCCAAAAAGAAAAAGCGGAGGAAGGTGCGGCGAAGAAACGCCGTTCCTCCCTCCGCAAATGGAGTATCTATTCCTGTTATGAAAGTTTAGAAAGCTGAGTAAGGATTTGACTCACCCCCCCCCACAGTTGTCCCTGCCGCTGGGATATATCCTCCAAGTCAGCATCATAAACCCGCCCGGTCTCATGCACTTTGCGGGTCAGCTGATTCAAGTTGTTGCTGCTTCGGCGCATCAGGGATACCAGCTCCTTCAGTTCTGGCAGATCCAGCTTGACCACATACCCATCCAGTGCCATTTTCCGCAGATAGGCACTCAGATTTTCTGTTCCGTATTGCTGCATCTTTTGATGGATCAGTTCCAGTTCTTCTGCGGACACCCAAAACAAAACCGGCACATCCCGCTTGCGCTTTGCCATGGTTATCGCTCCGGCTCCCGTTTTTTCGGGGCGGCAGACTTATGGGCGGGCAGCTCCTGTTTGAGCTTATCCCGTACTGAGGGACGGGACGGTTCCAGTTTTTCTCTCTGGGTACGGCTACGCTGCTGTTCTTCACGCACCAGATCAATAAAACCATCCAGCACAGCAGGGTGGCTGTTTAAGGCATAACCACAACGGACGGTTTCTGGATTCTCATTAGGAATGGTCTTGGCCCATTCTTTGTTGCGTCGGGAGTAGCGCCCATCCCAGTCCTGAAGCTGGACCGTGTTAGACAGACCCATAGATACACGCTCCATGCCATAGGTCTCGATCACCCCCTTTGCCGCATCGTGGCTGAGATACATTCCGTCGAAGTGTTCCCGCACCGCCGCTTCAATGGACTCCTTGCATTGGAGATTTACATTGTTGGAAGCTCGGTACTGCTCCAGCTCCCCATGTTCTCTCGCATAGGCAGCTGAATGGGGATAGACCGGTGTTGTTCGCAGTTCCTCTTTAGCTCTGCACACATCGTCGGCACGGTTCTCAATGCTGTCCCGGATCACATCCATATAGCCGGTCTCCAGCTTTTCAAAATAACGGTACACATCCGCCAGCGGCGAGGGAGATTCCAAAAGCGCTTGGGCCTGTGCGTCGGTCAGCTCCAGCTCCTCCATCGCCATCACAATATCCTCACGGACAGTATATTCATAGGTGTGGTGCAGGATTTCTTCCGGGGGCTGGCTTTTCAGCCAGTCCCTATATTTTTCCTGCTCAGTGGCCATCTTTTCATAAAGGGCTGTATTCAGATTATTGGTATTCATGTTATCGCACCTCCTCATGCTGTTTTGGTTTCTTGTCTGTACTGCGGGGCGTCGCCGGACGCTTCAGGCTGTCCAGCACCGAAGTCCGTGTGCTTTTGGCAACAACAGACTCGGTGTGTGCCTGCCCCTTTCCGTCGATGTTGAGCAGGGTATCCAACTCCACCAGACGGGCGTTTTTGCTTCTCAGTTCTTCTTCATAAAGGAATGGCTTTCCGACTTCCTCCTTTGCGGCAGCCTGCTGCTGATAGAGGTTATCCAGCTGGGCCTTTGCCGCCTCCAGACGCTGGGGCATCTGGGCGAGGGCATTGTCGATACGGGTAAGATTTCCGCGAGGGTCTGTACCAAGGGTTGCCCGGTGGGTCATCTGTCCTTTCAGCAGGAGCGTATACTCCTGTTTCCATGCGGAAAATTCCACGGATATGGCATAGCCCCGGTAGCTGCCGATCTGCACCGGATCGGAGGTTTTGACCTCCTTGCAGGCATCCAAAAGGGCTGCACCGGCGTTCTCCTTATCGGTCAGCAGATCGCCGCGGATTTCCATACCAGCAAAACCGTCCTCCGGGTGCGGGTGCGCTGCCAAAACCTCCAGATCGGATTCAAAGCCCTTGATAAAGCCTTTGTGCTTTTCAATCTCCTCCGGGAAGTATTTGAGCAGCTGGTCCTCCAGACGATACTGCTTGCTCTGGTGGTCGGCTTTCATCAGCTTCAGGCGGGATACCTCCACATCCAAATCCATACGCTCCTTGATGCGGGGATCTCCGGCGCACAGGGCTTTGATCTCGGCAAAGGAAAGCGCCGTTTCGTCCACATCATCGCAGGAACGCACCGGCGATTTAGAAGTCATGATCTGACTGATGAATTTTTGCTTATTCTCCACCGTCTGCCAGAGGTATGCGTCAAAGGTTCCTTCGGTCACATAGCGGTACACATGGACAAGAGGATTCTGGTTACCCTGGCGCTCGATACGGCCCTTGCGCTGGGCAAGGTCTCCCGGTCTCCACGGACAGTCCAGGTCATGAAGTGCCACCAGACGGTCCTGCACATTGGTGCCTGCGCCCATCTTTGCGGTGCTTCCTAAAAGGACACGAACCTGGCCGGTACGGACTTTAGAGAACAGCTCCTTTTTTCGCACTTCGGTATTGGCTTCATGGATAAAAGCGATCTGGTCGGCAGGCATCCCCTGGGCAATGAGTTTCTGACGAATATCATCATACACCGTAAAGACCGGTTCCTGCTCCGGCAGAGGCACAGCGCCTTCCAATGCGTGAAGCAGTGGATTATCCAACGTTTTCGCCGCCTTGCTTGCAGGAGCTTTTGCCTGCGGTGTAGAAATGTCGCAGAACACCAGCTGGGTCAGCTTGTCAGCTTTGCCGTCCCGCCAGATCTGCATGATGTTGTCCACGCACTGATTGACCTTTGTGCCAGGTTCATCCGGCAGCATCTGGTTGACGATTCTCTGGTCCAGGCCCAGCTTACGGCCATCCGAGGTAATCTTGAGCATATTGTCCTGGGACGGGTCAACGGTTCCGCTGTGTACCAGCGATGCGCGCTCCGAAAGAGCCTTGACCATTTCCTGCTGATGTTCGGTAGGCTGCGCCACGATGTTGTGGTATTCCACCTCCGGGGTGGGCAGGTTCAGTTGGTCGGCGGTCTTGATGTCCGCCACTTCTTTGAACAGGTTCATCAGCTCCGGCAGATTAAAGAACTTGCTGAATCTCGTTCTTGCCCGGTAGCCGGTGCCTTCCGGTGCCAGCTCCAATGCTGTGACGGTCTCCCCAAATCGGGAAGCCCAGCAGTCGAAGTGGGTCATGTTCAGTTCTTGCAGGCGTTCATACTGAAGGTAACGCTGCATGGTGTAAAGCTCGGTCATGGAGTTGCTGACCGGTGTGCCGGTGGCAAAAATCACGCCACGGTTTCCGGTGATCTCATCCATATAGCGGCACTTGGCAAACATATCGGAGGATTTCTGCGCGTCCGATGTGGAAAGACCAGCCACATTCCGCATTTTTGTGTATAGAAACAGGTTTTTATAGTTGTGGGCCTCGTCCACAAACAAACGGTCCACACCCAGCTGCTCGAAGGTTACCACATCGTCTTTTCGCCCCTCGGCTTGCAGCTTTTCCAGTCTGGCTTCCAGAGACTTTCTGGTACGCTCCAGCTGCTTGACGGTAAAACGCTCGCCGCCACTGGCCTGTACCTCTGCAATCCCCTCAGTGATCTCGTCGATCTGTTCATAGAGAAGCCGTTCCTGACGCTCCCGGCTGATGGGGATACGCTCAAACTGGCTGTGTCCCATGATGATGGCATCATAATCACCCGTCGCAATACGAGCGCAGAACTTCTTTCGGTTATGGGTCTCAAAGTCCTTTTTGGTGGTGACTAAGATATTGGCGGAAGGATAGAGACGCAGAAACTCCGACGCCCACTGCTCGGTCAGATGGTTTGGAACCACAAAGAGAGATTTCTGGCACAGTCCCAGGCGTTTGGCTTCCATCGAAGCAGCTACCATTTCAAAAGTTTTGCCTGCGCCTACTTCATGTGCCAACAAGGTATTTCCTCCATACAGCACATGGGCAATGGCGCTTTTCTGGTGTTCCCGCAGGGTAATGGCCGGGTTCATCCCTCCAAAAGTGATGTGGCTGCCATCATATTCGCGGGGACGGGTAGAGTTCATTTCTTCGTTGTACTGGCGCACCAAAGTCTGGCGGCGCTCCGGGTCTCTCCAGATCCAGTCCCTAAAGGCTTCCCGGATCGCCTGCTGTTTTTGAGCCGCCAGGGTGGTCTCCTTGGCGTTCAGTACGCGGCGCTCTTTTCCGTCTGCGTCCTCTATGGTGTCATAGATACGGACATCCCGCAGGTTCAGGCTGTCCTCCAAAATCTTGTAGGCATTGGCACGGCTGGTTCCGTAGGTGGTATAAGCTGCCACATCGTTGTAGGATACAGAAGATTTCCCCTTGATCTGCCATTCAGCGGTAAAGGACGAATAGTTGACCTCGATACTGCGCTGGAGATAAAACGGGGTGTTGAAGGTCTCATACATAAACTGCTGGATATATTCCTTGTCAATCCAGGTAGCGCCCAGACGCACCTCGATCTCCGACGCATCCAGGTCTTTGGGCTGGGCGGCGGTAAGAGCTTCCACATTGACTGCATAAACCGGGTCCTGCTGTGCCGCCCGCTGCGCCTGACGCAGTTTTCGGCGTACATTGCCAGAGAGGTATTCATCAGCAGTCACATAATGGGGTGTGCCGTCTTTCTCCAACTGTCCCGGTACACGGAAGATCACGCCTTGCAGTTCTCCGGCCAGTTCTTCTTTTGTTTTTCCGGTAAGCTGGCTCATATAGTCCATACCCACGCAGGCTTTTTCCGAGATGGACACCGCCAGTGCTTCGCTTGCCGTATCCACCACAGCCACCGCCTGATGGGGCTTGATGGTCCGTTTGGTGAACATATCTGCCTTGCGTTCCAGCTTTCCGTCCTCGTCGATGACTTCCAGCGCACAGAGCAGGTAATAGGAAGAATCGTCTGCATAGGCCAGACGGTTTGCACGGTCATTGATGAGACCGTATTTGGCAGAAAAGCTGTCATATAGGCTGTTCAGTTCCGCCTGCTTTTGGGTAATGGTGCTGTCTGGAACCGCTGCATCCATCTGAAGGTCGATCAGTTCCTGCACACAATCACGCAGTCCCACAAGACCTTTCACGCGGGCTTCGGCGGTGGCGTTGAGATCCGGACGCACCATGCGGCTGTTTTCCCGGTAGTACACCTGCCCGTCTACAATGGCATAGGAATAGTTCTTCACATTAGGATCGGCAGGAATGGAGGTGTCAATGGCTTCGCCTTCGCCCAGCTCCGGCAGCTCTGCCTCCTGATAAGTGCCATGAATATACTTCACCGCATCATGCAGCTGGTCGGAAAGCTCCAGTCCCTCGATAGGGTTCACGGTGTAGTCCATACCATGTGCAGTGCTTACCGGCTCCTGTCTGCCCAGCACCATTTCCGGGTGGTCGATAAAATACCGGTTGATGGCAAATCCGTCCTCCGTCTGTCCGGTTTGAGTCCATTCCGGCACGATGTCCAGCGGGCGGTCCCGCTTTTGGAGGAAGATGATGTCCGATACCACCTCGGCACCGGCATTCTTTTTGAACGCGTCATTCGGCAGACGGATCGCTCCCAGCAGCTCAGCACGCTGGGCAAGATAGCGGCGCACGGTGGAATCCTTGGCGTCCATAGTATAGCGGGAGGTTACAAAAGCCACCACGCCGCCGGGACGCACCTGGTCGAGTGCTTTGGCGAAAAAGTAGTTGTGAATACTGAAATTCAGCTTGTTGTAGGCTTTGTCATTGACCTGATACTGACCGAACGGTACATTGCCGATGGCAAGGTCAAAGAAATCCCGCCTGTCGGTGGTCTCAAAGCCGCCTACTGTGATGTCCGCCTTGGGATAGAGCTGCTTTGCGATGCGCCCGGAAACCGGGTCCAGCTCCACGCCGTACAGACGGCTGTTTCGCATTTCCTCCGGCAGCATACCGAAGAAATTGCCCACACCCATAGACGGCTCCAGAATATTTCCGGTCTCAAATCCCATACGGTCCACCGCTTCATAGATGGCCTGAATGACCGTAGGGCTGGTGTAATGGGCGTTGAGGGTAGAGCTTCTGGCGGCGGCATATTCCTCCGGGGTCAGCAGCTCTTTTAGCTGAGCATACTCTAAAGCCCATGCCGGTTTCTCCGGGTCAAACGCATCAGAGAGACCGCCCCAGCCCACATATCGAGAAAGAACCTCCTGCTGTTCGGGGCTTGCCTGCTGTCCGGCAGCTTCCAGCTCTTTCAGCAAACGAATCGCATTGACATTTGCCTGGAACTTGGCTTTCGGACCGCCTTCACCCAAATGCTCATCGGTAATGCGGAAGTTTTTTGCATTGCGGCGCAGGTTAGCCTTGTATTCCTCATAGGAGGCTTCCTCGGCAGCTTTGGCATTGGGGAAGGTCTGCCACTGGCCGTTGACCTGAATGGAAACCGGGTGTTCATCCAGCACTTCCCCAAAGGTTTTCTCCGGCTCTGTTACAGGGGCTGGCGGCTCCGGCTCCTCAATATGCAACCGTTCCACCACCACATCATAAGGTAGATGGTTCTTATCGCCCGGATAGACAGCCACGGTCTCGGAATGAAAGGCCGGGGATTCGGCAGACGGTTGGGGCTGTTCTTGTCCAAAGCCATCCAGCTGACGGGCATACATCCCGCGCAGCAAAGGCGCAACCTCATCCCAGCGGAAATACAGCACAGCCAGACGCTTTTCCTCTGCATCCATGACTTCCAGCTCCATGCCCTGTGCCGTGGTACGGTAATCGGCAATATCGCCGGTCTCCAGATTCAGTGTCTCGATCTCACCGGAATAGGCTCTGCTCAGCCAGTAGGCGATCTCGCTGTTGCTCCTGCCGGATTGCAGCAGCGTGAAAACCTGTTTTTTATCTGCTTCATCCATCAGTCCATGGGACAATACATCCCGCAAGTCTTGATCTGCCTTGTCCGGGTCAATGGGAAGAAACTCGGTATAGTAAGCATTGCGGCGGTCTGCCCGAAGCAGCTGCTCGAACTGTTCTTTGCGCTCTGCCCGGTAGATGGGATATACCATCCCGGTGGGCAGAAGCTGTACGGTGTCCTCCCGCAGCTCGGTGATCTGATAGGCGTCATCCTCGATATACACGGTATCGCCCACGGCATAGACCGGGGCGGCTGGGTCATAGGAGGTTCTTTGCGGAATTGGGCGGCGAACTGCGTCATATTCCTCATCGGAAATGGAAACTTCGGAAGTCTGCTCTGTCTCGGCATCTGCGATCTGCTCTGCATCTGACATCACCTGTTGGATAAACGGGGCATTGTCCAGTTTTTCCGGGTCTGTCACCTGTCCGTTGACGATCCCTCTTTCTTCCAGAGCTTCCCGGATGGCGATTGGGTCGATGTCGTCAAAACGGTTCTGTTCTTCTTCGGTATAGAACCGGTCCTCCTGAATGAGCTGGGCAATCCGGCGCTGTACCTTCGGCCAGGGCAGCTGCGTTTCCTCCGGGCTGCCGGCACGGACAACGAACAGGCTGTTGCTGTTACTGCCGTCGTATTCCTGAGCCAGCCATGCGGCGGTATCTTTTTCTCTTGCATGGTCTTTCATATAGCGGATAACAGCGTGTTTACTCTCGATATTACCGTTCCATGCACAAAGGGCAGTATCAATATCTTCCTGAGAAAGAGGGCGCAGAAGCTCATGGAGCTTTGGATAGGTCTCGTCGATCACTTCCCGGTGTAAACGCTGACGGAACTCCGGCACATCCGAATAGAGTCGGATCAGCTCCATATCCTTAGAACCAAGAACCGCACGGCGCACAGCGGCATTGCCCTCGATGACAGCATTTTCACGGTCAGAATGCCCGCAGGCATTGCGGTATGCGGCATCCTCGGAAATAGCGGCAGTCACCACAGGCTTATACTGCTCAAACTGCTCCCGAAGGATAGGCTTTGGCGTTTCTTTCTCCACCTCCGGCTGCTGTGTTTGAATGGCATCTTCTTCTGCCAGTTCCTTTTCAGCCTGGATTTTGTCATACTGCGCCTGTTCCTGTTCGGTAAGATAGCGGTCTTTCTGGACAAGTGAGGTAATGCGCTTGGCAACCTTTTCCCAGTTCAAGTGAACATCCGGGCAGTCCTGCTTTTTATAGTGCAGTCCTTTCCCATCGTGATCTTCGCCGCTGTGTGTTGCACCGGACAAGGCATGAGAGCGTCCGCCAATGCCATACTCGTCTTTGAGGAATCTTACTTTCTCCTTATCCGTATGGTTTTCCATGAAGAACGCATAGATACGGCCTTTTCCTCCGGCGAAACTGCTTCCGCCGGTCATGGCGGCGTCGATCTCATCCTCGGTAATAAAGTGCTGGACGGTTGGCACTTGGGAAAGCTCTGAAGAAAAGGTCCTGCGGGGCAGGTCAAGGTCCTTCAGGTTCTCCCAGATCTCCCTCGGTCTATGATAGTGAAAACGCAACAGGTCACGATCCTGCTGATAGGCAGTCCAGAAGGCAGCGTATTCTTCCTTGAGGGTCTGGCGGAAAGCCGGGTCACTCAGCTGCTCCGTCAGACGGCGGGTCTCCTCTGGGAATCCATTGCCTTTGATCTCTGACAGGCAGGACAAATATCCGGCTTTTCTGGCGTCCTCACTGAGATCGTGATACAGATGCCAGAGCTTTTCCGAGAGGAGGGAGCGTTCATAGCCTGCCGCTTCTGCAAGCTCCACATTGGAGGCAAACTGGCCGCTCTCCAAAAGCTCCCCGATACGCTCTGCGGCGCTCTCCCAGGAAATGACCTGGGCAGACCTGTCATAACGGACAGACTTCCCATGGGAAAGATGGATACCATCCTCGGCATACCATGCGCTCACACTGCCAAGGCCATTGCCGCCGTGGTACAGCGTTTTCAGTATCTCGGCAATCTCAGCGGTGGTTTTCTGCTTTTCAAAGGCTGCAACCACACGCTCCCTCTGACGGTCTGTATTGCCTCCCAAACGCAGCACATGGTCAATGTCATTTTGGGCAAAAGAAAAAGCAGAGGATGTATGCGCTACATTCTCTGCTTCATCTATGGATTGGATCTGTTCCGCTTCGGAGAGGAACAGGTTTAGAGTCAGCTGTTGATAAGCTCCGCCATCAGGATTTCCTCGGCCTGGGCTTTGCAGGTGTTCATCAGCCCCACCCACTTCATGGGATCGCTGGCTTTCAGTTGCTCGGTGGCTCCCGCTTCCTTCGCCAGCTGGGGCATCATCTGCTCCAGTCTGCTCTGGGCGGTCTCGTCGATCTCCAGAAGGTGCGGGTACAGCTTCTCGCTCAGCAACATCTGGTTGTAGAGGATGGGACGGTGTTCCTTCAGGTAGGTTTTCCTCATCCTGCCGTACTTGCCCAGGGGTTTCTCCGGCTGCTGGCTCAGCTTCAGGTCGGGAATCAGATAGTCTCCGTTCTGGATATAGGTCATGGGATTGTTCATCTTGTTTGCTCCTTTCTTGGTTGGCTTCGCGCTCTGCATTTCGGACGGTAACGCCGATCTGCCGCAGCACCTGCTGGTTGATCTGGCTGACCGCTGTTCCCAGCGCTCCGATGGTTGCCGGAGTATTGAAATCAAAGATCGCCATGAAATCTTCGTGGTCGAAGTAGCGTTCCGGCTCCAGTCCACAGCGGGACATCAAAGCGTAAGTGATGCTGACGGTGGCTGCTGCCTTGAACTGTACTCCGATGTTAAACTCATCATATTCCTCCAAAAAGGAACCGTCAACGATATAGAAGAAGTCCTGCTGATGCTCCGTCCAGTATTCCTCAGCCAGTTTTCCGGCTACCTCGGTGAGCTGTCCGGCAAGGTCATCACCGGAAACATCATAGGTGCGCTCAAGCATGGCCTGCACCGAATCCAAATGGCGCTCCTCCAGCTGCCACAGCCAGGGAGTGCGGGAATGTTCACGGGTTCCGGTGTCGGAAATATCAAAAACATAGCGCAGGCGGGGCCTGTCCCCGGAATCGTCCACCAGAGCGATTCCCTTGGAGCCGCGCCTTACATACCGGCCCATCTTTTCATTCCACAAATCGTACTCTGCACAGGCGGTAGCGTCCGGGCGCTGGGCGTAGATCATCAGCTGCTCATGGAACGGGTACTTGTAAAGGCGGGAAGCAGTAGTGAGAAACCCTGCCCATTCCTGCCAGCTCCCCGTGAGCTGCGTTGTCACCTTCTCCGCCATCTGTGCATATAGTTCAGCTTTGGTTGGCATAGTGTTCTGTCCTCCTTTCAGTTTTGGGGTAAAAAGGTGGGGTGGCATATTGCCACCCCATCCCTGCGACTATGGTGTTTACTGCTCAAAATCCGGGTACAACTCCAGCTCGGCAAACTCGGCATCACTCATGGCCTGGAGCTTGCCCAGTGCGCTGTCTGTCAACTCCCGCAGCTCGGTTTCCTCCGGGGCCAGCTCGCCGCGCATCTCACGCAGGCTG
>OBLF01001021.1_pt1 | contig 25516 bp, 20 predicted proteins | sample 1519231 | NCBI WGS metagenome assembly OBLF01 (sample SAMEA2602895, study PRJEB22501) | metagenome | reverse complement strand
GGAAGTTTGCTGCCCTGCATCACGGTGCCTGAACGGAGAGTCGTCTCATGACCGCAATCCGTACATGTCCAGGACCTGTGGATTATCTCTCCACAGACGCCCTGCTCTATGCCACCAACAGATCCTTGGCGGCAATCGGAGCTGGACTCAAAATCAATTTTATCCATGTGGCTTAGTATAAATTAATTCTTACGACCTACTTAAGAAAATAGAATATGGATAAATGCATCTGAAGCACGTCAGTAATGTATTTATCCATATCATTATATTTTATTACTTTTTTCCAAAGTGGTTTATGGAAGTTCCTTTAATGGAATAAAGTAATAATTTTTACCAGCAACTGAAATGGTATTCAAGCGTCCAGACTTGAAGCGTGTCTCAAGATTAACAAGCCTCTTAAACATCTCTTTATAAGCCTGATCCCATTCGCTTTCATTACACTTCGTTCGGCGAATATCCTTTACACGTACAATATAGTTCAATGCATCAGAACTTGGAACAGAAACGCGATGATAATAAACCTTTGAAATGACAGACTTCGTACTGAGAGCCTTGCGATAAGAAAGCTTATTTATCAGCTTGCTCTGACGCTTAAAGTTATTTCTCAACACTGCAAGTTCTTGGTTGCCAAGAGAGTCTGCATTGATATAAGGCATCAAATCACGATAACCATCAAGAACATTCTGCATCTCAGCCTTATCAAAAAGATATCCCTCATCATAAGTTGAAAGCTGCTGTGGTGTAAACCACATCTTCTTAAAGAGAAGGTCGTTGATGTTGTTCTTTTCAATATCAGTTACGGAGAAAACTGCACTGTCACAGAGATTCACCACCTCTTGTGTAGGAACAGCACGCAGAACGCCATATTTATTCTCTGTACTACGTGTCACATTTATAAGTTCGTTGTTACGTGCATTGAGCTGCATAAACAGTGAATCAAGTACATTTGAAAGACCAGCACTTGAGAGTTCAGAATAAAGTTTAGGATAGACAAAACCACCTGCAATAATGCTGTTCTTTGGTGCATCGAGCAAATAAACATTCTCGTTATCAGTACTCATATCTTTGAACGAGCCATTCTTTGTCCATTTTGGTTCGCAGATGTAGTCTCCTGAGAAACTCATATACTCCAAGATATTATTATCAAGTAACTGCTTAGACTGAAAAATAAAGTCTTGATAAGGCATACCATCCTTAGAAAGGATTTGAGCAAGAAGGAGAGTAGCTGAGCGTGAATAAATCTCAGAGCTGATATCAGAGGTGAAAGTTGGGAACTCATCAGTACCTAATATTATGAACACATTATTTTCAAACTTGGAATAAGGTGTCTCTCTAAAGATTGTATTCATAGCATCGTGGAAGCCGTAACCACCAGTTGCCCCAATAGTTTTTGGCGAAGTCATCTTTGTAAGATAATCAATCCACTTACCAAAGTCGGTTGTTGGTGAGAGATGTCTATTTCCCTTCTGAGAAACTGATGTCACCGAGAATTTCGTCTGCGAATCCTTTGATACCTTTTCGTTTATACCCTGGAAAGCATTAACAAGGTTACGCACAAGTAGACGGTCCTTATCAAAGAACACAAGGTGAACATTTATATTCTTGCTATTCTCAATGAGTTGATCGAGTTCTGCCACAGCAACATCTCCACCTTTTACATTGAGCATATAAGTCTTCTTTCTGTCCCATACAGACAACGGAAGATTTATAGCCACTTTCTGGTCTGTTGAAGTGTCTGTCCAATTTCCATCAGCAGTAAAGAGAAGTTTAGAACCCAATGGGAAGCCAGCAAACTCAGGATAATTAGCATCAAGCAGATAGACGTGATTCTGTCCTACCATTGCCGTGAGATCAGCAGGAATCCATCCGAGTGCCGTACGAGTAGAGTCTGAGAGTGAAGGACGATCAGAAACAAGTATAGCCTGTTTACTTGCATCGTACTTATAAGCATACACAATCTGACCAGATACAAGTTTTCCCTTGCTCTTATCGAGGAAGAAAGGATCGCCATAGAGATTCAGAGAGTCAAGAGTGAAGAACCTCTTTATATTTGCCAATCGTGACACTGTGGACGCACCGATTCGATAACGTACTGGGAAGTTATTATCTTTAGACACAAAGGCATGATTATACTCCAGCACACTATTCTTGTCAATCCATCCTACGAATGGTGAATTCTTAGCATCTTTAAAGTGAGTTCTTGAACTGAAAAGCGGAGCAAACATACCCTTAGGCCGTCCAAGTAAGCTCTGGTCAGCAGCAACAACCTTATAGAATCCGTTTTTCTCGCCAATAACATAGAATGGTGCGCCAAGCTTCTGTTCACTCAGGATGCGCTGTGCATACGGTCCAGCGTACGCCTTGTTATGATCACGATCAGAGAAGACGATATGCACATCCTTGTTGTTGTGTGTCTTCTGCTTTCGTGTATCTTCTGTCTGGTAATTAAAACTCTTTTTGCCGACAGCATGTGTCTTATCATATCTTCCCACCTGTGCCAGACTACTCTGAGCACTCCAAAAGAAGAAAGCAAGACCTGCTATAATATGTAACGCTTTCATATTTCCTTATTTTATTTTCCTGTATTTCTTTGAGTTACTTCAATTTTTGTAATATGATGGAAATCATCTACCTTCACATCGTCAATAGTCACACGTCCGTAACGATTACTCTCGAGGAAGTGTAATCCTTGACAATAGTCTGGGAACACATTATAACGCTCACCATTGATGTGTACAACGACCTGATTACCATTACTGCCAAGATAGTTATTGATAATGAAATTACGATGTGCATAGAACGCTTCCTTATCTCTTGCACCCGCATTGGCAATAGCCTGTAGATGCTTCTTGATACCATTCTGCACCATAGCCAATGTATCTATAGGCTCAGGTTTTGGCTGATCATCCTCATCAGCTGGATTCTCGATGATGTCTTCAACCTTTGGAAGGATAGTTATGACATGAGATACAGGATACAAAGTGGTATTAGTCTTCAGTTTGACGAGATATTTACCAGGCTCGTCATACTTATAAACCACCTGACGCTCGAAAGCATCAATAGTTCCACTCTCACCGAACTCCCAAAGCCAGCTTGTCATACCATCGCCTTCAGCCGAGAATACGAGTTGTTCACCTGCATAACCTTGTGTTGGTCCGACAATCTTAGGAATAGAATCAACTGCTACAGTGTCCTTGGTAATCTTCACAATATCAATAGTCTTTTCTGTGACGATCTTACCATCAACCTGTAGTGTGATGAGATACTTTCCAGCCTGTTTGTAAACATAACTAATGTTAGGCTTACCAACGATACTGTCGCCATTACCCATTTTCCATAATACTCTCTTGTCAACAACTGCCGCAGAGTCATTAATGGTAAACTTCAAAGGCTCGTTTACTTCCAATTGACTATTCGCATTACGGTCCTGAATGAAAAAGTCAAGATTCTTGTTGACGTTGCGTGAAGGAAGAAGCAAAGCCACCAACAATCCGACTACAGCCAGTGCCGAAACGATAGCCAGAATGATTTTTTGTCTTTCAGTCATAATTATTGTTATTTAATTGTTATATCATAAGGGTTTTAATTTGTCAATTGTCAGCCACATACTACTTGGATGGCTGTAAACCTATGCTCTCATAGCAATAGGATTATGGATGGCATGCGATTCTCGTGGATGAATGAAAAACTGAACGGTACCGTTTTATCAACTATTCCAGCAGAAAGTCAGACGAGAAACCTGCCAGAAACCAACAAAAGACTTATTTAATCTTAGTCTTCATTTCTTCGAGAATCTTTTTTCTGTCTTCCGTATTCTTGGTCGTCCAATAGAGTTTCTGCTTTATGTCGAAATAGTCTTGTATCGTTTTGAATGCACGCATACAATAAAGATATTTCGGATCATAAGAATGTTTACGATAGTTGTCTTGCAGCTGTGTCATACGATCCTTTATCTCACTGATACGCTGTGTCTGCTGTATCTCAAAATTAAGCGAATCAATATCCTTCTTCAGCGTAATCAGTTTCTCACTCATTTGCTTCTGATCTTCAAGAATAGCCTCAGCATCATTGATTTCTGTCACAGCATTACCAGTAATAGATACTGGAATAGGGGTGACATACTTACAAAGGAGGATATAGAGAAAGGCCACAGAAAAGCATAACAAAAGCGTAAACTTAATACTGGACCATATCTTTTCGTCTCTTGTCATAATAATAAATTATTAATTTCTTTTTCTATTTAAAATTTCCGTTGCTTTCTGAATCTGTTCCATAATGTAGTCTAAGTCACGTTTCTCATCAAAGTAAGTCGCAGTGGTTTCCTGCGTAGCTTGTAGTTGATCAAACAGCGTCTTATAGAGTACATAGTTGGTGGTATCATTATCACCACGATAGATTTCATCCTGCATATCTTGTCTGTGATGAGCAATAATCATCTGATATTGCGCCTGCTCATTATCCGTCCGCCTCTCAGTAACAAGATTGTTCATATCCTTGAACATCTGATCCATACGAAAATTATAGCTTGCCTGCTTACGGAATACCTCATCGTAACGCACTTTCTTTTCGTCTACCATGTTGATTCCACGTTCGGCAGTCTTCAATGTGCAGACAGCAAAGAGTACGAAAAGCAATAGCGTGAAGCTAAAGATGAAAATAAAAGAGTTCTTTGCCTGACGGCGTTCTTTTCTATTTTTTTCTACCATTGTCAAGTATATCTGTTAATCCCATACCTTCCATGACTTGCGCTCACTCTCAGAGGCCTTGCCACTGTTATCTTCACTAATAATAATATTCTCCTTGATGAGTCCAACGTATTCGAGTTCGCTCAACTTATGGAAAAGCGTATCAATTACATTGAGGAATGCTGCAATACTCATAAAGAGAGTATTCAACTCAAGATGATTATAGCTCAGATGGGCAATATCGCTTGTCTTGTGCATAAAGTCAGACGGCTTAATATTTGTCCACTCATCAAAGTACTGCAACAGTGTCTCAAAGTCCTTCTCAGGCAAAGAACGGAGTGAAGTGAGTAGAAGATTAGCTAATGCATTTGCAAAGCGCACTGTATAGATTGGTGGCTGCTCAGATGCAATATTCTTCAACTCAAAGCAATGCTGGCTATAGAAATTCTTCACTACATCACAAAGAGCGAAAGTGTTGTCTGCAAGCATACTGCGGTGAGGGTTAGAAATATTCTTAGCATATACCTTGAGTGCATTGCTGTGAATACGCTCAAGTGTTTCTATCATATTCTCTAACGCATACATAGCTCTCTCAGAACAGTTGATACGCTGAATAGCTGGGATATAGTCGCTATCTATCGAGAAGGAACCACCATCAACAATAACCTTTCCTGCTACTATACTATTACCCTCAAGGAAAGCCTTATTAAGATTTTGCTCCAATACCAGTTGCAAAGTAACCTCTGGCAATACGTAAGGATGATGGAGTGGGGTAGTTTCTGGATCTGGCACACCAACAGGCAACATCTTGTAAGGATTAACTGTAAGGAGAATGCAGACTACCTGACGTGTAGAGAGATCGATCTCGATATCTTTGAGCGTACACTTTGGTGTGAAATCGCCATATAACTCTTTGGTAAAGAGAATATGGTAACCATTACGAGTGACCGCATTACATGCTCTAAGTTCTACTGACAATGTCTCTGCTGACTCGCCCTTAATATCCATATCAATAGAACATTCTTCTCTTTCAGACTTTTCACCGAATCCATAGTTATAGCTTGTCAGTTCCTCTTCACGGTTCTGGCTTAGCATCTCAACTACATTGTAATAGGTCTCAAAGAAATGGGTATCATTAATCTTCTGGCCGTTAACCCAGTTTATTGGCAAATGCTCAATCTTCTTCATGTTGTATCTGGTTTATGCTTTTTACTCGTTTTATATAGATAACTTGATTTTTCTTTATTTTATTTTCAGTGGCTGTGAAACGTGGGTCCAGCATCCGAATAAATAGTGGATAGCGGAACCATCGATTCGTATAGAATATCCAACCACTTTCTGCACCTTCCATATTGATCTCAATCTGTGCCTGTGGGAAACGACGATTTTGGTCTTCAACAAGCCAGTCAAACCAGTCACCCAAAGCGATACCCTCAGCCAAGCGAACAGAAAGGGTTGTATAGTCGAAATCACCAATCTTTCGTTTAAGTTTTACCTTGACAGTTAATGCCTTGAAAGTATCAAGATTGTCCCAATAGTTTCGATTAAATCCACTATGATTGATTCTCCACAAGTCGTAGATAGCAGGTTGTATGTTTCGGAAATACTTGAAGCTACGGAAGACAAAGTAAGGAATCATAAACCAGCAGACAGCTGTCATCGCCCAAGGTGTATATTCCAATCCTCCGCTAATCCAGTTGAATACAAGATAGTAAATCCACATTCCGATAATACCTGAGAGCACTGTTACGAGAAGTTCGATAGACATATCATCGTTCTTCTTGCTAATGACCATGCGCAATGCCCATAGATAGAAAAATCCGAGAATGAGATAAGAAGTAACAGTCAGTACAAGTCCTCCCCATACATATTCATTCTTCAAATAGCCGAAGAGAGAAGGAAGTCCAAGGAAAAGTCCTGCCAAAAGGGCAAAGACAATAATCCTCTTCATGCCCAGCTGCTGTCGAATAGACTTCAGTGCTCCCATAACGAACACCATGACCATTGCAAGAAGCGGAGCCAATAAGTATTTCAAAAAGAAAAATATTAAAGGTTTCATTATTTTTTCTTATAAATTCGTATCATAACCTAAATAATTCTGTCCTAAGACGAGTTCTGTATTTGTCGTGACAGTATATATAATCTTTATATCTCTGGACGAAAGGAGAAAGAACGACAGCACATACTTCACTGTTTCTATCTGCTTTTTCAATACACTTTCTTTTATAGTATCATGAAAGCAGAGATTTACTTCAACATCATCCAGCTCACATAGTAATTGTCCATCAAGTCCTGAGTCAACCCCCAATATACAATCACCTAAGCTAATGTAAGGAAGATTCTCTTCGTAATGATAGACGTATCGTATCTTAGCATCAATAGCACAGACTACTGAAAGTAATTCTTCCAATGCAGAAAGATTCTCCTTGTAATGTTCTACCTTGAGAAGATACAAGAACATCTTATATCTTTCGTCAACAGAAAGAGGGGCTGTCTTCGGGAAGAAAAGACTGGTAACATTCTTGATAATAACATTCTCAGACGGCTTTTCAAACAGGGATAACTGCCGTTCAAAGATACGTACACTATCATGGAACATCATTGTGTCAAAAGGAGAAAAAAAGTGTATCGCCTTCTCTGCCTTCTTCCTATTCTCTCGAATCGCTTCAACAACCTCCTTATTGCTCATTCCTGGCGAACTAAGAGAGATTGGGTGGAACATAAACTCAGGCAACTGATGATAAAAACCATTTCTTGCAAGGTTAAGTATCAGTCGATCCTTTAATTGTCCATCCTTATAGACTTCCTCTTTCTGCAACTCGATAATATCTTGAGAGTTTACACGGCTATTCATTCCGTGGGTCACAACAACGGTCTTATCAAGCAAATCCTCCCCAGTAATAAACTGCAGTTCAGCATAGAAGACTTCCGCAATAAGATGACGTGCATCACTATTACTGAATCCTTCTAAATCCCTGTTAGAAGTTGTTATGCGTGATTCCATTGCAGATTTCCATCTTTATAGGTTGCTATTATGTGGTCGCCAGGTTTGATAGCCTCTGAGACAATCAGCTTGGAAATAGTCTTCTTCAGATAAGTTCTTACGACACCTGCAATAGGACGCGCACCATACTGTGGTGAGAATCCCTTGGAAGTAAGGTAGGTTATCGTCTCTGGTGCTAAATCCAACTGAATATCCTTCTGTTCCAACAACTGCTTCTGTAGGCGTGAGAATTGGAGAAGGAAAATCTGCTGAGCAACCGCCTCGGTAATAGGTGAGAATGGTACTACCTCTGTCAAACGACCAAGGAACTCAGGACGGAAGTACTTCGACATAACCTCAATCAGTTCGTTAGAGGTTGGCTGATGTCCCTTCTGAATCTGTTCAGCAATCCATTGACTACCAATGTTAGAAGTAAAGATGATGATAGAATTGGAGAAGTCACCTTCACGTCCTAATTTATCATGTACCTTACCTTCATCCATGATCTGCAGGAAGATATCGTAGACACTACTATGTGCCTTTTCAATCTCATCAAAGAGTACGACTGAATAAGGCTTCTGACGGATTTTTGTCACAAGCAAACCGCCCTCTTCATAGCCTACATATCCTGGAGGAGCACCATATAGCAAGGCTGCAGAATGCTCTTCCTTGAACTCCGACATATCGAAACGAATCATTGCTGTATCATCATCAAAGAGAAGATCGGCTAACGATTTCGTCAACTCTGTCTTACCCGTACCAGTAGGACCGAGGAAGAAGAATGAACCGATAGGCTTCTTTGGGTCACTCAATCCACTTCTTGACTCAATAATTGCGTCAGAAAGTGTACGAATAGCCTTATCCTGTCCCTTAACTCTTTCGTGCAGTTTTGTCTCGATGCCCAAGAGTCGGTCTTTCTCCTGTGCCTGAATCTTTCCGATAGGAATACCGGTGTCATCTGCCACAACTGATTCTATTTCTAATGAGCTAACCTTCTCAATACCTTTCTGTGAAAGGGTTGAGAGTTCGTTCAACATCTTACCAAGCTTATCTAACTTCTCCTGCGTTGAATCATCATCCGTTAGTACGAAGTCGTCTTCTATCTTTGAAGTCAAAACAACACTCACCTTATTAAAGATTGTGTGATAGAGTAGATGTAAATCGAAATCGCTCACATCCTCTACTGGCATTGCTTTGTATTTCTCATACTGCTCCACAAGTTGTTCTACAATACCTGCAGCATTCTTATTACTTAGTCTTACCGAGGCTGCGGTACTATCAATGAGGTCTAATGTTGAGGCTGGTTGGCTCTTCTCCTTATAGTATCTATTAGAAAGATTATATGCACTTATGAATGCCTCCTCCGTCATTGGCAGACTATAGTAAGCCTGCAGAATTGTTCTATGTTTCAGTAATGCACTACGAAGGATATTTGGTTCGAGTTCCTCTACATTTATAATATTCAGTCTATTTGCAATAGAATGCTTCTCAATGTGTTTACGGAAAGCATCCATAGACAGAACCATCAGCAGTGTGACTGCACCATCGCAAATTTGGGCATCAAGGTTGTTGAGTATATAGGTAGCTGCCGTTGGGTTACCACTTTCGAGCAACAACTGTAGGTCGTCAATGACAAGCACGCCACGACTCTTTGCTTGATTCATCTTCTGCAAAAGCCCCGTAAGTTTTTGGGTAATCTCAGTTTCATTACCTGATTGTGCAAGAATCTTTGATGTGTTCAGCCCGACCAACGATGTCTGGTTGATAATCTCATCTTGGTTGATTTCCATTTCATGGGCAAGTGCTCTGATAATCCCCGTCTTACCAACACCCGGTGCACCTACAAGAAGAATACCTTGTCGTTCAGAACGTTCCAACGTTTCCAATATCAGACGTATTTCCTTGCTACGACCGATAATAGACTTACCTTCTTCTAAGAGTTCTGCTCGGCGAAGATCAGATACGTACTGGATAGAATTACCCATATCCATCTCTGCAACTGGAGATAAAGGAGATGTTGAAGCCTCAAAATATTCCATTATCTCATCCTCTGTCACACCAATTGATTCTATCTGCTGATGGGAGTAAACCACACCATCTCTGACAATTGCTGAGAACACACACAAGGCGTCAACAGAGTCTGTACCAAGTTTTATCTTTGAGCGTTCAGCCTCATCAAGTACCGTCTCTACCTCGTGGTCGGCGATTATCTCACCTGCATCATGCTCAACACCGACATACATCTCACGATAAGTCTCAAACCAATCGCTGATGTAGGTCACTTCCTTTTGCATTGAGTTCAGGATCTCACGCAAACCAGTCTGTTCAGTCAACATAGCGATTACAAGATGAGCTACACCGAATGATAGGTGCTTATCCTGATGTGCCATTGCCTTGGCTAACTTAATAGCAGCTATGAGGCTATTGCTGTAATTTTGTGTATTCATACGAAAAATATCTTGTAAGGCGTCTTATTGATAGAACGCTTTGAAAGTTCGTCTTCTAAGAAACTTGTCATTGCAGGTAAATCAACTTTCTCTTCTTTACTTGCACCTGAAAGTTCTATTCTTACTTCTGTTGTACGGATAATACCACGTCGCACATCGTTTGAGATGGCTATACCATCTCTGATATCTACAGATTTTGCCAATTTCCCTAAACTGCAAAGTACGAAACTCTTTATATCTTCACGTGTAACAATACGGTCCTTTGACAGTAAACCATAACGGAGTCGATTAATCAAATCACGTTCTGAGTCGTGAGCATTACCTTGTTTTGTCGTTGTCTGGAACAACAACCCGCTTTGTGAGAATTTGTCATTCTCGGTTTGGTAGACCACAGTACGACTATCCAAACCGTTAGCGACCTCAGCATCAGTAGTCCAATAACTCACCTCAACCTCTGATGTCTTTTTGTAAGGCTGTGTAAACAGAAAAGCACGAGGGATACTCTTATCTTGAGTGAAATCGTAGATGCTTTTTTCTATGTTTTCTATATTATTATAGAGATTGTTCAGCTGATCCGTGAGTGTATCTATTTCCATACTCTCAAAAGCACTTCCGTCTTCATGGATTAACTGAATTAGTTTGTTTATCAATATGCGAGCATTGTCTGAGTCAAATCTTTCTATGTTTCCAAAGTAAAGACTGTAAGTGCCTGTAGAGGATTCATTATAATTCCGCACAACATCCACGTACTGGTGGTTAGCATCATCATGAAAAGATTCTACATTGAGGAGGAAACGATTTTCTTTGCATGGTAGAGCTACGATATTACCTTTTCGTGCAAAATCCTGCTGTATTGTAACCAAACTACGATTGACAACTGGATAAGTATTGAGTAGAAAACGTACTTTCCCAAAATCCACATGATTAAACATCACTGGAAATTTCAACTTTAACCATACCAGTTTACTGCCTTCATCGTCTCCCTCTTCAGAAACTTCCCATTCTGAAGGATAGGAACTGAAAGGATTAGATGAGAGGGCTTTTGAATCAAGGTTTATCTGAACATAGTTTTTTGCATAATAGTCACTAATCTCATTAAAGTAGTGATATTTCTCACTGTGTTCAAGTGGAAACTGTGGAACCGAAACTTCTAATCTCTTTCCAGTTCCATCATAAACTTGCACATCTCTTAGAAAAGGCGTGAGGTTATTGTCTTCCAAGAGAATACACAATATCAGTTTATGAGTTGAGCGTAGTAGGCTCTGTGTCATTTCCAGACCTATCCACACAACACCATCTTCTGACGGCACTACTACGTTTGGAAGTTCTGTTTCTTGCAGACTACCCTCATACGAATACATTACCCGACTATCGTAGGATTGGGCCTTTATCTTAGCATTTACTAAAGGGTAATTACTTAGAGGAGAGAAATCAAGGTCTACCCATCCCTTTTCAAACATCATCTTCCTCGTATAAAAACGATCTGTTAATGTTAGTAAGCGAGACTCGTCACTCTTAGGTTCCACACTCAACAAAGCATGGGAAGGCATTGGAAGTGACCACTGCTGAGGTACTAACAAACATGCCAAACGATACAGAATAGTTGAATCAGAATCTGATATATTCTGATGAAGTCTACTGCTATTATAGGCTATTACGTCAAGAATTAAATCAATAACGGGGTCCATCTGCCGTAGATCCGTGATATTCCACAAGTCCATTGCAAATCTCCGAAGACGTTCTTTTATACTCTGTTGCCTTTTATCTATCATATTTTATCTTCATAACTGATGTATCTCATTCGTATGAGCTACTTGGTCCTTTAGTTAAGACTATCGACGGTTTGTATACCCATCCCACCATCACACGTGTATACAGGGCTTGTACAGGATAATACTTTGGCACCGTCAAAGCGGGCTGCCATACGAAAAGTGAACCGTTTTTCATATTGTCCATAGTTCTTTTGCTGTCACACGATGTGCAACAGAAGAAAAGTAACAAGAGTGTTAAATAGTTCAGTACGGTAATTCGTTTCATCTTCGTATATTTTACTTTTCTTTCAGTCTGCCAATCTTACTGTGATATTGGACTTATATAGAGATGTGTATTAAAGTTGAATTGCTGATCATTTCTGACTATAAGGCCACTTACCCACAAGCGTACACGCTTTCGGGCATTAGGGAACTTATTTCTGACATCTTCTTCAACCTCAGTAAGTTCTACTCTTACATGGATGTCTTTTAGACGAGGTTCATACTTAATTATGGTGGCTTCAAGTGATCGTCTGACCTTATCTTCCCAGTCTTCGTTTTTCAAAACCTGATTGAACTCCAAGTCCCATATAATCGAACCGTAATCCTCTCTTCCTTCCACTTCACCATGACGAGAAACAACCAACATCATGAGATGCTGGGCAATTGACTCCTCATAGGAGCATCGTTGAATTTGTCCATTTAAAGCCCCTGATAAATCCAAAGGCAGTTTTAGATAGTTCATCTCACACCAAAATATTGTGCAAATATATATTATTTTTAATAGAAATGGGCATCTTTTTTCTATTTTTAATATTTTATAAGTATTTAATTGATGAAGTTCTCCGCATAAATAAGAAATTCTCATTTCTTAAAACAATCTTTAACTTTGTATCTAAAATTAATTACTTAGTATTATAAACGTTGTAACTTGAAAGTTATTTCAAGAGCAAAATTCACTACTGTCCACTTAAAATCAGCAATCGTTCTTTGAAATAGTTGAAATATAGTTAGTTATAAGGTTTTTTCGAGTCAACGGATTTGAATTTGTACCTTTGCAGGGGATCATCAGATTCTGCATATGCACAAAGACAAGTACGTTTTCGCTCAGTTAGTCTCATTTCTTGACAGAAACCACTTCAATTATCTCGTACGTAAATGCGGAGGTGATAAGTATGTGAAGTTCTTTAGTTGCTGGAATCAGTTGCTTACTCTCATATTTGGTCAGCCTGGTAATCGAGAAAGTCTTCGTGACCTGATAGTGGCTGTCAATGCTCATCAAAAGAAAAGTTATCACCTAGGATTTGGCAGACACGTGACAAAGAGCAATCTTGCCAAAGCAAATCAGAATCGAGACTATCATATCTTTGAGGATTTTGCTTACTTTCTTGTTGAAGAAGCCAGGCGTAAACGGGCTGTTGACATCTTCAAGCTAGATGGCAATGTCTATGCATTCGACTCTACCACGATAGACCTGTGTCTGGACGTATTCTGGTGGGCAAGGTTTCGCAAACATAAGGGTGGTATCAAAATACATACCCTCTACGACATTGAGACTCAAATACCAACATTCTTCCATATCACGAGTGCTAAAGTGAATGATGTCAATACAATGGACGTAATCCCTTATGAGATAGGCTCATACTTGTTTTTGATCGAGGTTATAACGACTTTAAGCGACTCTATAGAATCAAGACGTTAGACTCTTTCTTTGCGGTCAGATCCAAGAAGAACCTCCAGTACAAGTGTGTTAAATGGAAACATAGACTTCCCCCAAACATACTCTCTGATGCTGAAATCGAATTGACAGGATACTATCCTCAACAATACTATCCTGAATCGCTCAGGCTTGTCCGGTACTGGGATGAAGAGCTGAACAGAGAGTTTACTTATCTGACTAACGCTGAACATCTCTCAGCACTGCAGATTGCAAACCTATATAAAAACAGGTGGCAAGTCGAACTTTTCTTCAAATGGCTCAAGCAGCATCTCAAGATTAAGAATTTCTGGGGAACAACAGAAAACGCTGTTAGGATACAAATCTATTCAGCAATATCTGCTTATTATCTGGTAGCCATCATCCAACATGACATGAGACTCGAAAGGAGCACTTATGAAGTCTTACAGATACTTAGTATCTCATTAACTGACAAGACTCCTTTGAGAGAACTTTTTGACAAAAACATATTCAATAATGACAAAGAACGAACTGGTTCAAATGAACCGCTATTGTCTAATTTTGAATAGGACCACTTTTTAGTGGACACTAGTGTTATCAAATATATAACAAAGGAAAGCAAAAGGATTCTCCCTTTCCATATTAAAGAACCATTGATTCAATTCAGGGCTTCCAAAATAAGAATATTCTTTTAATAAATCATTTAATATTCGGTTACCGTCGTAGTAATCACCAATATCATCACCCTCTCCCCCGCATTGATTCATTTCTAATTGCTTCAACGCACCTGTATCATTATAAATCAAGAACTTATTTAATAATAAGATTTGCTTCAAGGTCGTGCTCTTGAATTTAATCGTGTTCCCATTGACAGATATCAAATCTCTGAGAAGCCAATTATAGGTTATGAAACCTTTATCTTTGATGGCAAAGAAGGAAGAGGCAAAATCGAAGCTCTTATCATTGCTAAGGTTTATGAATGTTGACTTCGTATTCGCTCCAAGGTCTTTTCCAAAAACTTGTTTGATTCTTTTTTCAAATAGTTCTTTTGAAGGTTTCTTAAAGCCATGAGTATATAAATAATGCTCCACCAAAGGTATTGTCAAGAGAAAGTCCTCCCGTGTCGGCATATATCTTGGTTTTGATTGATCATCTCGAAAATCGCCACCATACCACGCAAGTTCTTGAAGTTTTAAATGCTTCAACAGCTTATCTTTATCAACTCCCCAATATTTTAAGGAATCTATCTCATACTTTTTCTTATTCTCGTTGTTCATTAGTTTCTTTACTGCAAGGGTATTATCCTTAGAAGAATTTGATTTACACTGTGTAAAAGTAAGAAGCCCTAGTAATAAAGAGCTTATAAATAAAAATCGTTTCATATATCGTCTCATATCTATTTTTGATGTTTTGAATAGTGAACCGCAAAAGTATAAAAATAACAGAATCCCTTAGAACCCAAGTTTAACACCCATCATCGTATAATCTCGCTGTTATCGCACTTTGACAGTCCTGGCTATGGACTCTGTGTCCTACAAATTTTTGTTTTTTTGAATGGTGCATATTTTAATTAGTGTCTCTGTTCTTGAAACGTTCTGTCAAAACAAATGCAATTTTTCGCACATACCCGGCAGTGAAAGATGGTTCAAAACCGATATTAAGAAGGATGAGCAAATGTACGTGTCCAGCCATATCACGATATGACTCCTTTAGTCTATAATAAGGAGCCTTATTGCCGGTTACCGGGTTAAAACGTGTCTGTACATTTGCGTGCATAGGTGCAAAGTAACAAAAAAATGATTTTGGGAAACTTTGATCTCCCTTCTTCTTTTTATAGCATTGCCTATTGATATTTCCGTATTTAGGGGCTACTCGCACACAAACCCCTCGGTGTTTTCAGGTATAGATTATTAAGCGATACCACACTGAAAATTGCACTTCTATCCTGAAAGTACGCTCGAATAGAATTCTCAGATGCCAGACTGCACGATATTACTCATCACGCATCTTCTGTATCTCGATATCAACATCAATGCGGTAGCGGCGATAATGTTTTCCGGCAATATCCTCAAAGCCCGGAAGATGAAAGTACTTGTTGCGTTAGATAATCACGGAAGTCCTTATCATAGCATAAGCCGTGACCGAATCCGTTTATATCAATGGAAGTACCGATGCCCTTATCGAACAGAAGACCATAATAATAGCCCACATAAGCACCTATTCTGTATCTCTCCTCCTTCGTAAGGTCGTCGAACTCGGGATAATTCCTTAAATCCAGCAAGGTAGATGCATACTGATCCAGCATAAGAAAATACTTATTCTTCTCATTTACGTGTTTCAACATATACTCCATCAGACCTCGGTGGATAAGCAATTTCCCGTTGATGCCTCTTGAAGCAAAAAGTGCCTTGGTTTCATCTGCTAAAGGAACTCTGTCAACCACCTTGATTTCATCGAGCATCATCTTGTTGATCACATCAGACTTGTCGTAGCCGTATTCCAGGAACAAATCACGAAGGAAGTTCCTGTCATTATTCATAAGCCATGTGAGTGCTGCCTTGCTGTCGTGGAAGATAAACTGGTTTCTGTAAAAGATACTCTTATCTAAGGAATAGACAATCTTGCCTTTCTCTGTATCCATGTATTCCTCCCCATCAACACCTTTGACGGTTCCTTTTATGGTAACAACTTGACCAAGTGAGGGGGAAAGAATAATACAATTATATTGAGGTACGAACGTCTGTAAATTCCAAAAGATTCCAAAAGTCTGACCACCAGGGACCGTTTTTAAAGCCATGATATTCTTTTGCATACTTCGTTCTTTTGAATTTCCTTCATCTGCATATTTCCAGAAACCATCCTGTATTAGTTCTTCGGAACGTTTGTTCAAATCGACTCCGAATATCCGGTATATCCTTTTATAGGCTTCCTCGGAGGGAAGGGGCTTGAACCCACTTCTTATAAGTTCCTGACAAATCAGACGTACAGCCAGGTCAGTACATTTCACCTGCATATCATTGGGCTGCACTATTATGCCTTCTGGGTCGTCTATTTCGTAATAATCTCTTATCAATTGCTCTTCCATTGAGGATAGTTTAAGTGTTGATTGAACTTGTTCTTTTATCTCCTTAGTATTTTGGTTTTGTCTTGGGTATTTCTGGCTTATCCCCTTACAACTAATTGTGAATAATATCAATAGTAAAAAACACTTCTGACTCATACATTATAAAATTTTAAAAGTTATTACCTATCTTTTTTTAAGATTCATATCCTATGGACCATGTAGTAACAAAACAATATAGATGTTAATAGCAATAATGTACATAACTACATAAGGATACTGCTATTCATATTTTAATACTTCCCATTTTCTTTTCTACGTCTTTGTATTTCTTTCTCTGCAGGGGGAATTTTATCCTCTTGCGTATAATGGACATAGAATGCAGGATTACATCTATCTTTAACGTGAGTTCGACGAATTATAAGTGTTTATAAATTTGGTGATTAGCGGAATTTGATGAAACTTTAAGGGCTAACACATAGATAGTTACTAACAAAAATCGCTATAATCACCGAGGACAAAGTTACTGAAATGTTTTGTATGGCAGACGACTTCTGCAAGCTTTTTGATGCAATGACAACAAAATATATGCTAAAACCTACCGGAAAAAGAAAGTGTCATCGAAGATCTACAATGTCAAAGGCAGAATTTATGCTGATAATGATTCTTTTCCACGATTCTGTTTTTCGTGTTTTATAGAAACGGTGAATGATGAACTTAAGACATTGTGCAAGTGGAACACTCCAGACATAGATGCTTTGACCATTTCATCGTCAACTTTTAGGAGCAATTGCTGCTTATTGCTTGTTTCCAAAGAAGCCGTGCATCAATATACAAAGAACCATTGACGCACAGCTTACATTGTTCAGAATTCTTCAAACTCGCGTTAAGATAACTATTATTACATTCGTATAACCTTTAGCTCTTCTTTTTGCTAATTGGCCCTTGCGTTTTAAAGATTCTAAGCTCCCTTCACGATTTACTCTGGGTCAGGTCCGTCTGATTCGTCTGAAATCCCTTCATGTTCCAATTCTTCCATCATTTTAGGACTACTGATACCAAAGTATTTATGCGTACGCGCATATTGATAAATCTCTTTACAGCGAAGCATTATCAGACAAGTCCAAGGCATAGGATCCCATACGTTTGACGTGATATACTGTCGATACTTCTCACGCATCTTATATTCAGAATTTGCGAAATAACAAAAAATTCTGGCTTTCTGTTCAATAGTAAAGTGCTTACTATTCATACCATTTTCATCTCGTATAAGGTCATATACGTAATTGGCAAAGTGGTCATCATAATAATCATGCTTAGTACCCGTAGTGTTTTTTTCTATTGTCTCTATCAATAATGTATGTACAATTATATTATTATTGGGAGCTTTATCAAATATTCTGTTTACAAAATCATAAGGTTCATCTTTATACTTGAGAAAATACCATTGATTTAGCATGGGACTTTTATAATAGTTATAAGAGGAAAATAAGTCTTCTAATATGTTTTCTCCATTATAAAATGTTCCAAGACCATCATCATCTCCTTGGGATTGTAAGTTTTCCAAGAGTTTAAAAGCATTTACATCATTATAGAAGATGAAGTTGTTTAGCGCTTTTATTTGCTGAAAGACCTGTGATTTCAATTTTATCTTGTCTCCCTCTACGGACAATAGGTCACGAAGTAACCAGTTGTAAGTTATAAACCTATTCTTATATATCGCATAATAGGGCAAGGTAAAGTCGAAGTCACCATCAGTCCCTATTCCCTCATAGCCTTTTGTCTTATCCATTTTCAACTGATATCCAAAAACATCCTTGATTCTTTCTTGAAATAACTCTGTAGAAGGTCGCTTGTAGCCATGGGTTTCAAGATAGTATTTTACCAAAGGAATAGTCAACTGAAAGTCTGTCTCTGTAGGCATATATTGCGGTATAGATTGGTCGTCACGGAAATCACCTCCATTCCATGCATTCTTCTGTAATTCTATATGTCTTAGCAAGGTATTTTTGTCAATGCCTATTTCTTTTAATCTTTCCATACTGATTATACTATCATAGTGAATATGTGTTGTTTTATGCGATTCCATAGCAACAGTATTCGCACGTTTCGAATTTCCTGTACACTGAACAAACATAATTGTCAGTGCAAATAAAGGAACTAAGCCTAATATTTTTTTCATATCTTTATTTCTTTGAATAATGTACTGCAAAAGTATAAAAGTTGTTTCTTATGACCGTATGGTAGAACTTTGTCACTTATGCCCCTATTCTGTCATTCGTCACCTCCAGGAGGATTCTGGTCTAATCCTTCCCGTTCTATTTCATCCATCATTTTAGGACTACTGATACCAAAGAACTTATGTGCACGTGCATACCGGTAGATGTTCTTGCAGTTGGTCATTATTACATACGTCATAGACGTTTGAGCCCAATCGGTTGATGGGATATAATCGGGATATTTGTTGCGCATCTTATATTCAGAATTTGCAAGATAACAAAACATTCGTGCTTTTTGTTCCAGATTAAAATGTGCATCATTCATACCATCTTCGTCTTGTAACACCTGATACACATATATTAAGAACTTGTCATTGTAATAAGAACTGTTCTTGCCTGTGGTGTTCTTCTCAATAGTCTCTATCAGTTCTGGATGCACAATAAGGTTATTCCCTTTTCCTTTATCAAATATATAACAAAGGAAAGCAAAAGGATTTTCCCTTTCCGCATTAAAGAACCATTGATTCAATTCAGGACTTCCAAAATAAGAATATTCTTTTAATAAATCATTTAATATTCGGTTACCGTCGTAGTAATCACCAATATCATCACCCTCTCCCCCGCATTGATTCATTTCTAATTGCTTCAACGCACCTGTATCATTATAAATCAAGAACTTATTTAATAATAAGATTTGCTTCAAGGTCGTGCTCTTGAATTTAATCGTGTTCCCATTGACAGATATCAAATCTCTGAGAAGCCAATTATAGGTTATGAAACCTTTATCTTTGATGGCAAAGAAGGAAGAGGCAAAATCGAAGCTCTTATCATTGCTAAGGTTTATGAATGTTGACTTCGTATTCGCTCCAAGGTCTTTTCCAAAAACTTGTTTGATTCTTTTTTCAAATAGTTCTTTTGAAGGTTTCTTAAAGCCATGAGTATATAAATAATGCTCCACCAAAGGTATTGTCAAGAGAAAGTCCTCCCGTGTCGGCATATATCTTGGTTTTGATTGATCATCTCGAAAATCGCCACCATACCACGCAAGTTCTTGAAGTTTTAAATGCTTCAACAGCTTATCTTTATCAACTCCCCAATATTTTAAGGAATCTATCTCATACTTTTTCTTATTCTCGTTGTTCATTAGTTTCTTTACTGCAAGGGTATTATCCTTAGAAGAATTTGATTTACACTGTGCAAAAGTAAGAAGCCATAGTAATAAAGAGCTTATAAACAAGAATCGTTTCATATCTATTTTTGATGTTTTGAATAGAATTATGATATATACGCCATCCTCATAATGTCAAGGAATAGCACAATGTTATACTATTCACCAGACATACGATGACTTTCTATCTCAACTCCTTCCTGATACCGGTCATATTGTCTTTGTATTATCTTATCGAAGTCCTTTAGGTGGAAGTAATTATTCTTCTTGATGTATGAAATAAAGTCTTTCTGATAGTACAGGGCATATCCAAAACCTTGATTATCACAAGGTGTCCCTATACACTTCTCATACATCAGACCATAATAATACCCGATATATGCACTGGCCTTGTATCTTTTATCCTTTGTCAGGTTGTCGAACTCTGGTTCATTTTCTAAATCCAACAAATATGATAAATATTGATCTAACATACAGTAATACAGATTCTTTCTGTCAGCATGTTTCAACATATACTGCAGTAGTCCTTGATGAATGAGAAGTTTTCCATCCGCAGCTTTTGAAACAAAGAGCTCCTTGTATTCTTTTCCTATAGGGAGTTCTTCCTCCCCTTTCACTTCATCTATCATCATCTTATTGATCACATCAGACTTGTCGTAGCCGTATTTCAAGAACAGATCACGAAGGAAGTTCCTGTCATTATTCATAAGCCAAGTGAGTGCTGCCTTGCTGTCGTGGAAGATGAACTGGTTTTTATAGAAAAGTTCTTTATCTATCCTGTAAGATAATTTACCCTTTTTGAGTACATTATTATCAGCATCCTCATCATCAAAGCCTTCAAGCTGGGTAGCACCTTCGATAATAGGGTGGAATATAATGTAGTTATATTTAGGGACAAAAATATTCCGATACCAGAAGCAAAATAGGGTTTCCGTAGCTCCATCATCCATAGATTTTCGCTGATCTAAGCGTTCTTGAGGTAGCCCGTCTTTAAATACATATCTGCGAAGTCCTTTCTTAAATAGAGAGTTATTACTTTCAGATGTATCTATATTATAATACTTCTTGATGGCTTTTTGCGCTTCAGCATCGCTAACAGGCAGAAACCCCATCCTTTTAAGGATTTCGAAATTCAATTCCACTGCAAGATCTGTATACTCCACTTTCTTCTCTATAGGCATTACCGTAACGCCATCAAGTCCTACTTCCGCAAGTTCTCTATAATATTCTCTGATTTCGTGGTCATACTTCTTTATCAAGTCTACCTCACTCTTTACAGTTCTTTCTTGATGAACCTGCTGTTTTGAGCTCTGCTTTGGAGACTGTTCCTTGCATCCATTCATTAATACTACATTTAGAATAAGCAGTAAAAGATATATTTTCTTCATAAGACATCTATTTTCGGTTCCTTAATATATTTATGGCTTAAAGTTGATATGCGTGGGCTATTTTAACAAGCCTCTAATAACTTTGAATAATATACTGCAAAGATATAAAAATATCTGAAATCCTTAGAACATTTTTGGATTCTTCCATTAAATGCGTGGACGCTTTTCGCATTGCTTTAAAAGGAAGGACCGAAGTTACTCATTAAAACAAAAACATGGTTAAGACAATCAATTATCTATCCTCTTATCATCCTCTGACATTGAAAACCTTTTCATTTAAGACTTCAAATTCTGTAGATAAGGGTTTGAAAAATCATTACATAATTTCAAATAAAACATCAATAAATAACGGTAAAGACACATATACGAAGCAAGTTTGCAACCAACAGTAAATCAGTTAGTTATAAAGCAGGAAAATGAAAGGTGCTTAATTGGACTTCAAAAGGGCGTTAGTAAGGGTCTTAAAGGGCACCTATTACATCGCAATTAGGCGTCTTTAAGAAGGCAAAAGAGCATGTATTAGTTTTTAACTGCACGAAAATGATTTACAAAATTCAACTAATGATGGAGTAAATTGTTTGCAGAAGGCAGATAGACATCGCACCTAATTACGTTTATCATGTAGTTTATCCCCCTTTATAAAACCATCTTATTGGAGCTAATCATACCATGTATGTGGATTAATCTCATTCTAAAAACAATCTACGCATTTAACGGAAGAATCAATTTTTATACGTGTTTTTTCTGAAGTTTTTGGGAAAACCTTTTTAAGCTGCTCTGTTATAATTGGAGCACTACAACATGGACATCCTTCCTTTTCAGGCTCTGTGTGATTAACATTCGCCTTGCTGGGTTCTGCCTTTGGCATGGGGATATGTCGCTTGACAGAGAAAAGGACTTCTTTCCCTTTAAGTATGTATTGTTTGGTTTCCTTTGAGGTCTGTCTGACAGTATTATTATTTACATTTCCGTTGGAAGATTGACTACTACTGAAAATCCACGAAACAACGGCTTTAATTCAACTGATAGAACTCTCCATCGTCATTGATACGGTAAACATCTATGGAGGTTTTCTTACCCTCTACAGTTCGCACATAGATTGTACCATCCGTAAAGATAGCGAAGTCTTCCTTTATGTCATTATATGAGCTGAAGGCAAGGATGTTGATATTGTTGTCGTCGTCTATCATCCCATTCTTGTAGGTATATATAAGAAACTCATCGTCTTCGTTGCAGTTATAAGCAACAAAAGTGGGGAAAGACTTATAGTTAGGAAGTTTCACAAAATAGAAACCACCACTGCTGCTCATTTGGGATATACTATTTCCCATACATAATTTCAGTTTTCCCTTATAGGGACGAATATTATATTCACGGGCACGCTTGCTGCTCATCTCCTTTTTTACATCCTGATACAAGTCGGCCTGAGTATATTCCAGCTTTGCATCAAGAGAAGGTTGTCCCTGACCAGATTTTCTCACGTATTTGAAAACACCAGCAATGTTATTATGATACAACACAAGGTACTCACCAGTATAAATATACTCCAGCATATCGCTGTATATCTCCTCCTCCGATGACTGTATAAGCAGAACAGGAACTGACTTGGATATATTGATACCACGAAGAGCAAAGTAATCCTTTAGATAGGCGTAGTAAAGTGCATCCCGTTCGTACATAAACGGATCACGGTCAGTACGGCAAACCTTGATTTTCTTCCCATTCAGATAAAGGATAGAGTCACCAAGTATCTGTATCTTCATTTTCCGAAGTTCCTCTAAGCTTTTCTCATTTTCTGTGACCGAATAATCATAGTAGGACACAAGTTCCCAACTGTCTTTCGGTTGGTATTTCTTTGCGGCATACGTGCGATGGATAGCATTCCAGTCTGCCAGCGTCTTGTCGCTGACAGGCTGAACCAAGGAGCCTGCAGCTCCTTTATGCACCTTTGGCAAAGGACGCCCTGTCTTTCTCTGTGCTTCAGAGCATCCAATAAAGAATAACACACTGATTATTATTAAGATTATCTTTTTTTTCATATTTAGTTATTTATGATTAGCATATATATTATTCGTAAATATTTCAAACTCTCCATTCCTTCGATTCACTAATCCCTTTAAGCCTCCATTTGTTACATCCAAAAATTCTTTTGCACCAGCATAGTAGTCTTTATCATTTATATACTTCTTTATTTTTGTATCACCTTTATTTTTTCCACCTGTACTTAAGAAGTTTGAACCACAATTATATACGAGACTTACAAGTGCATCGTACTCATATTGGTGTAATGGAACATTGATATTATTCTTGACACTATCTTCTGCCTTTTTAATATCTTCTGTAAATAAGATAGTAGCTTTTTGCGAACTAATACCATTGACAAAATCTTCTTTAGAAACACCTTTTAATGGCCATTTTATAGAAGTGTCATTACGTATTTCATTACAAGATTTATGTGCTATCAAGTGTCCCCATCCAATTGTTGCATATTGCATACTATCATCATACGCTTTTGAGGAAAAACTCTCCCACGATTTTATAAATTCAAGTCCTTCGTTAGAAATTTTCAATGCACTTATTGGTATTCTATCCTTATCATCAGTAGAAAGTCCTTTTTTGAATGTATTTTCATAGCCTTCACGTAATATATCAAGAGGGTCTAATAAGTCCTTACGACGAACATATCGATTACTTTCCGAATAGGGTTTCTGGGTTAAACTTTTGTTTATATTATACCCTTCACTACCACTGAAATATTCAAAATGAAGCATATATACAACAGTGTTGCTCAGAATTACAGTTGGTTTATTTTTTTTATTTAATAATTTTCCTGTTTTACCTATTATTTGACGTTGCCTGACAGTTTGATTTACTGAAACTGTAATACTTTTACGATCTAACTCTCCATATCGTACAATAAATTTTTGTCCATCTTCAGTAGTATGCAGTATAGTTACCTCAAATGTCTGATCATAGAAGAAATTAACACCTAAAACTTTTCCAGGACAAATAGCAACAACATATTCACTTCCATTTGTATATAAATCTCTTGCAGCATGTAGTCTTTTACCCTTTCTAGCAGCGCCAAAGACAGCCATACTACTTCCTTTTTTGCCTGCCCAATTATGAGTATTCCCCCACTTGTTTTTATGGTCATTCTGTGGTTTTTTTAAAAGAGGAAATATTATGACAGATTGCTTTTTGTCATTATTTTTAACAGGTGCTATTCCCGTTTTACAGTGTTCAACTATTTTTGTTTCATTCTTAAGTTCTAAAGAAAAAATCTTGCTTTTCTTTATTGTAGAATAAACAGTACTCTGGGATGAATCAGAAGAATTACTACCAATAGATAATTTAGTTTTATTTATCAGTTTTATGTACTCGACATGGAACGTCCTTGAAGTTCCTTGTCTTACCCAGTCTTTTGAAACTTTAAATGAAAAGACGTAAGCTCCCGTAGGGTTATATGGTTGAGTTATCGAATGAATGACTCTCACTTTTTTTTCTTTCTCTGTATTATTAGTTGAAGGAATGTGTTGACAGATATTCATTCTAACTTCTTTATCCTGCAAATTTATTATTATAAGTTTTGCATATATTAAAGAGTCATTCTTTACAAAAGGCTCCAGTTTTTCCTCACACCCCTTATCTTTATATAACTCTAGACTTATAATTTTCTCTTGATTATCATATATGATTGGATACATTTGAGACTTAGTGTAATCCTCTATCCACTTAGATGACTTAATTTCTACGAAAATATTAAGAGTTTTATTTTTACTTTTTTTTTTTCTCTATCTTTTTTATTTGAGAATCTGACAAAAATAAACTCATAACATCCTCTCCATTGGATTTTTGGATTAATGGAGAGAATTCTGACAGTAATTCTTTCTTACCATAGTCATTGTAAAATAAACGTACAAAAACCTGAATATGTCTTGCACCTTTTAAAAAGATATGGGCATAACCTTTGACATTTTTTCCTATATACTTAAGAACACGACCGTTTTCATCTTTCCATACTATACGTTCAAACTTGGGATAGGATACGGTTATCCTGACCACACCTTTGCCTTTGGGCGAGCCTGGTTTATGAACATAAGCATATACAGAGTACGTACCTTCTTTGGTAAAGT
>OBLF01001009.1_pt1 | contig 25720 bp, 23 predicted proteins | sample 1519231 | NCBI WGS metagenome assembly OBLF01 (sample SAMEA2602895, study PRJEB22501) | metagenome | reverse complement strand
CCACCGAGATCTACACTCTTTCCCTACACGACGCTCTTCCGATCTGTGCTGGAATTCCTGGACGGCGTTGACTTTTCCGTCAATGTGATCTCCAAGTCCGGCACCACCACGGAGCCTGCCGTGGCCTTCCGGTTCTTCCGGGAGGTGCTGGAAAAGAAGTACGGCAGGGAGGAAGCCGGGAAGCGCATCTATGCCACCACGGACAAGGCCCGGGGGGCGCTGAAGACCCTGGCCGACGCAGAGGGCTGGGAGACCTTTGTGGTGCCTGACGCCGTGGGCGGCCGGTACTCCGTGCTCTCCGCCGTGGGCCTGCTGCCCATCGCGGTGGCGGGGATCTCCATTGAAGAACTGATGCAGGGCGCCGCGGACATGATGGAGGTCTGCGCCAACCCCTCCTTTGACTGCCCGGCCTGGCGGTATGCCGCCGCCCGGTATGAGCTTTACGAGGCCGGACGGGCCATCGAGGTGCTGGCCTGCTACGATCCCGCCTTCCGCTTTATGAGCGAGTGGTGGAAGCAGCTTTACGGCGAGAGCGAGGGCAAGGACGGCAAGGGCATTTTCCCCGCCAGCGTCGACTTTACCGCGGACCTGCACTCCATGGGCCAGTACATCCAGCAGGGGCGGCGCATCATGTTTGAAACGGTGGTCCGGCTGGGCAGTTCCCGCGCCCGGCTGACGGTCCCCAAGGATGCGCTGGACGGCGACGGACTGAATTTCCTGGCCGGCGCGGATATGGACTACATCCGGGACCGGGCCATGGAGGGGACGCTCCTGGCCCACACGGAGGGCGGCGTGCCCAACATCATCGTGGAGGCCGGGGGCAAAACGGCCAGAGACCTGGGCCACCTGATCTACTTCTTTGAATATTCCTGCGGCCTGTCCGGCTACCTGCTGGGGGTGAACCCATTTGACCAGCCCGGCGTGGAGGCCTATAAAAAGAATATGTTTGCCCTGTTGGGCAAGCCTGGGTATGAGGACCAGAAGGCCCGGTTGGAAGCTAAGCTGAAAGCGCAGCTTTGATCCTGGCCCGGCGGCTTGCCCAGCCGCCGCATATGCGGCGTACAAGCGTTTTCCGCAGGAAAACCTTGGAACAGGCGGGCTTTGCTTGCCTGTTCAGGTAAAATAAGGGGTCCCCATGAAGCCAAAGAATTCATGATTCATGGGGGAGCAAGCCTGGGTATGAGGACCAGAAGGCCCGGTTGGAAGCTAAGCTGAAAGCGCAGCTTTGATCCCGGCCCGGCGGCCGATAAAAGATTTGATCTGAAATGCCATGACGGCATCATTCAGACAAAATACATTTTAATTCTATCGAAAGAGGAAACGAACATGGATGCTTCTTGGCTGAATCTGGAAGGAAAAACGTTTATCGTCACTGGCGGTGCCTCCGGCATCGGCCTGACTGTGACCCGGGAACTGCTGGCGGACGGCGCGAACGTGGTGGTCTGTGATATGAACCCCAATCCGCCGGAGGAGCTGACGGAGGAGAAAAAGGTCACCTATATCGTCACCAACGTCACCAGCGCGGAGAGCGTCAATGCCATGGTGGCAAAGACCATGGAGACCTACGGCCGGATCGACGGCATCGTCAACAACGCCGGTATCAACATCCCCCGCCTGCTGGTGGACGAAGGCCACCAGTATGAGCTGGACGAGGCCGTGTGGGACAAGGTGATGAATGTGAACCTGAAGGGCGTGTTCCTGTGCGCCCAGGCTGCGGCCCGGGAGATGGTCCGCCAGGGCTCCGGCGTCATTCTGAACATGTCCTCCGAATCCGGCCTGGAGGGCAGCGAGGGCCAGAGCGTTTACGCCGCCAGCAAGAACGCCGTCAACTCCCTGACCCGTTCCTGGGCCAAGGAGCTGGGCAAGAAGGGCGTCCGGGTGGTGGGCGTCGCCCCCGGCATCCTGGAGGCCACCGGCCTGCGGACCCTGGCCTATGAGACCGCGCTGGCCTACACCCGCGGCATCACCATTGAGCAGCTGCGGGAGGGCTATGCCAAGACCAGCACCACCCCCCTGGGCCGCTCCGGCAAGCTCACCGAGGTGGCCAACACTGTGGCCTTCCTGCTGAGCGACCGGGCAAGCTACATCCATGGCGTGACCATCAACGTGGCCGGCGGCAAGACCAGAGGCTAAAGCCCTGCCGGTCCACCCGGCGCGGAATAAAAGTCACGGAGGACTGCCGCAAGACAGTCCTCCGTCATTTTTGGCAGGGCCATGACGGAAATCTGAATTGGGAGAGATCACCATGAAACCACGTATGATTCTGACGGACCTGGACGGCACGCTGCTCCGGGATGACAAAAGCGTATCCCCGGCCGCCATGGCGGCGCTGCGACGGGCCAGCGAGGCCGGGGCGGAGGCGGTGCTGGCCACGGGCCGCTTTTTCGCGGGCATTCCCCAGGAACTGCGGGACCTCCCCTTTCTGCGGTATTTCATCCTGATGAACGGCGCAAAGATCTATGACCGCCAGGAGGACCGGACGGTCTACCGGGCGGAGATCAGCCTGGAGGAGGGGGAGAAGATCTTCGACCTGATCCAGCCCCTGGACGCCATGGTGGACTGCTACCAAAACGATATGGGACTGATCGACCAGAAATATTACCAGCGGCTGGACTATTACGTTACGGATCTGGCGTCCCGGACCATTGTGAAAAACAGCCGGACCCCCCAGGAGCATTTCCGGGAAGCGGTCCGGCAGGGGGGCACCATTCAGAAGATCCAGTGCTTTTTCCCCCATCTGGAACTGCGGCCTGGGGTCATGCAGAAGCTGGAGGAGCAGTTTCCCCACCTGAACCTGTCCTGCTCCCTGCCCGCCAACCTGGAGATCAACGCCCCCGGGGCCACCAAGGGGGACGCCCTGACGGAGCTTTGCCGGATGCTGGACATCCCGGTGGAGGAGACTGCCGCCTTCGGTGACGGCACCAACGACCTGTCCATGATCCAGACAGCGGGGACCGGCGTTGCCATGGCCAACGGCGACGCGGCGGTGCTGGCGGCGGCGGACCTGACGGCCCCTACGAACCAGGAGGACGGCGTTGCCCGGGTCCTGGGCCGCTGGTTCTGAAGCCTGTGCGGAGCGAAACCGGCGGCTCCGGCAAACTGTTTACAAAGGGGCGGCGCTGTGGTATATTTTTACGCGGCAGGTGCGCCAAATGCGTGGCGCGCCCTGCCGGGAAGCACGGCGCGTTTCCGCGAGGGACAGGACCTGCCCGCCCCGATGGGGGGCGGAACGCCGCCGCTTTCTGCCCGGGCTTTCCAGGGATTTTTTGATTTTTTAGGAGGGTTCTCCATGAAAACTGCATTGGTCACCGGGTCCTCCCGGGGCATTGGCCGGGCTGTGGCCCGGGAACTGGCCCATCAGGGCTGGGCGGTGGGCATCAATTATCTGAACCGGGCGGATAAGGCCCGGGAACTGGTAGAAGAACTGACGGCTGACGGCTGTCAGGCCGCCATGTTCCAGGCCGATGTCGCGGACAGCGCCGCCGTGGCCGAGATGGTCCGGAAGCTGGGCGAGACCTTCAGCCCGGTAGAGTTGGTGGTAAACAACGCCGGTGTGTCGGGTCAGGGGTTGTTTCAGGATACCACTGACGAGATGTGGGACCGGTATCTGGCGGTGAATCTGAGCGGCGCCCGGAACACCATCAAGGCGGCCCTGCCCCACATGATCTCTGAGAAGCGGGGCTGCATCGTCAATATTTCCTCCATCTGGGGCCAGCGGGGCGCCAGCTGCGAGGTGGCTTACTCCTGCACAAAGGCGGGCATCATCGCCCTGACCCGGTCATTGGCTATGGAATTGGCCCCCTCCGGCATCCGGGTGAACTGCGTGGCCCCCGGCGTCATCAACACCGACATGGTGCAGGTACTGGGACAGGAGACCGTGGAGGAGCTGATCCGCGAGACGCCTCTGGGCCGCTTGGGCACACCGGAGGATATCGCCTACGCCGTGGCATTCTTCGCCTCGGAACGGGCAGGCTTTATCACCGGTCAGGTCCTCACCGCCGACGGCGGCTTCATTGTGTGAGCATATGTAAATAAAAAGGACTGCCGCGCAGCGGCAGTCCTTTTTATCGTTCGCTGATCTCCCAGGTGTCCTGAAAGATCAGATCGTCCACATCGCCCATGGGTTTTTGCGGTTCCATATGCGTCCCCTCCTTGCAGAATATCAACTTACACAGTATATGCCGTTCCGGGTGCGGAATTGCACGAAACCGTGCACGGAACGGCCCACTTTTTTGCGCCGCCGTGGCGGCCAGCCTTTACAAACGGCGAAAAAATGTGTATAATACACTTAATTATGTGCAAATGCGAGGAAAATGACCATGGAACTGACACAAGGCGTCCGGTTTGACACGTTGGAGCTGTCGCCGGAGATCCTGCGCGCCCTGATGGAGCGCAATATTGTACAATCCACCCCGGTGCAGGCGGGCTGCATCCCCCCCATGCTGGCATGGCGGGACGTGATCGCCAAGGCCCCCACCGGCACCGGCAAGACCTTTGCCTACGGTATCCCCATTGTGGAGCATATCGACCCGGAGGACGAAAGCGTCCAGGCGGTGATCCTGGCCCCCACCCGGGAGCTGGCCATCCAGATCACCGACGAGCTGCGGCTGCTCTACACCTATAAGCCCGGCATCCGGGCGGTGTGCCTGTACGGCGGCGCCCCCATCGGCCGCCAGATCGACGCCCTGAAAAAGCACCCCCAGATCGTGGTGGCCACGCCGGGGCGGCTCTCCGACCACATGAAGCGCCGCACCGTCCGGGTGGACACGGCGAAGACCGTGGTGCTGGACGAGGCGGACCGGATGCTGGATATGGGCTTCATCCACGACGTGACCCGGCTGCTGGACCGCATGGACAAGCGGAAGAACCTGGGCCTCTTCTCCGCCACCATCTCCCGGGAGGTCATGGACATCGCCTGGGTGTACCAGCGGGACGCGGAGGAGGTCACCGTCCGGGAGGACGAGCAGAACAAGCCGGACATCAAGCAGTTCCGCATGGACGTCAGCTACGACGGCAAGGCGGAGGCTATCGCCAAAATCCTGAACGAGACCGGCTTTGACCGCTGTATGGTGTTCTGCAACACCAAGGGCAACACGGAGCGGATCACCAAGTTTTTGCAGATGCGGGGCATCGACGCCCAGTGCATCCACGGCGACATTCCCCAGAAGAAGCGGGAGCAGGTGATGGACCTGTTCCGCAAGGGAAAGCTGCGGGTCTTCGTCTCCACCGACGTGGCGGCCCGGGGCATCGACGTGGACGATGTGGACATCGTATTCAACTGCGACATCCCTGACGAGAACCAGGACTATGTCCACCGGATCGGCCGTACCGGCCGGGCCAGACGGCAGGGCGTGGCCGTCAGCTTTGTGGCGGATTTCCCTTCCAAGATCCGGATGGACGACATCGCCAAGAATACCCGCAACGAGATCCTGCCGGTGAAATTTGACGAAAACGGCAAGCTGACCATGGCATGAGCCGTGAAGGAGCCTGTATGAATCTTTGGAAACGAGGGCTGGCTCTGGTGCTGGCGGTGTCGGCCTGCTTCACCCTGCTGGCCGCCTGCGGCCAGGCGGAGCCGGTGGGGGACCAGCTGGCCCTGGCGGTCTGCATCGGGGAGACCCCTGCCACCTACGACCCCATTTATGCGGAGGAGCCCGGAGAGCAGACCATCCTGAACCACCTGCATGAAAACCTGATGCGGCTGGAGCAGGACGAAAACGGCCAGACCGTTGCCGTGAACGGCGCGGCCCGGAGCGTGGACGTGAAGGAAAATGCTGACGGCACCGTGACCTACACCTTCCGCCTCCGGGGCGGAAAGTGGTCCGACGGCGTGGAAGTGAAGGCCGGCGATTTCGTATACGCCTGGCAGCGGCTGGCGGACCCCGCCACCGGTTCTGCCTACGCGCCGCTGCTGTCCATCGTCAGCGGCTACGACGCGGCCCGCTCCAGCGGCGACATGAGCCAGCTGGCGGTGACGGCCAAGAACAGCACCACCCTGGTGGTGACGCTGAACGGCCAGTACGACTGGTTCTTGCGGGAGGTGTGCACCTCCATCGCCACCATGCCCCTGCGGCAGGATGTGGTCCAGCGGTTGAAGCAGAAAGCGGACGAGGCCAACGCGGCCCTGCCGGAAGGGGAGGTTGTGAACCGCTGGTGGTCCGACCCCACCCAGCTGGTGACCAACGGCCCCTATGTGGCCAGCGCCGGAGAGGAGACCTCCCTGACCCTGACGGAAAACACCGCTTACGGCAAGAAACTCACCGGCCCCACGGAGCTGACTTTCCGCTTTGGGGACAACGCCGCCGCCCAGATCCTCTACGACCAGGGCGTGGTGGACGTGGTCTGGCCCCTGACCGAGGAGCAGATGGCGGAACAGAAGGCGGAGAATGAGGACTGGCAGGCAGACCCGGTGCTGGAGACCTATTCGGTGCTCTTCAACTGCGGCAAGCTGGAGGATGAGCAGATCCGCAAGGCGCTGAGCCTGGCCATTGACCGGGATGCCCTGACGGAGCTGGTGGGCGTCACCGCCCAGGCGGCCACGGGACTGGTGCCCCCCGGCGTACCGGAGGGGGAGGCGGATTTCCGCACCACCGGCGGTGACCTGCTGGATAACGACGGCGGCACCTATGAGATCCGCTGCCAGGAGGCGGTGGAGCTGATGCAGGAGGCCGGCTATGACCGGGGCAGCGACCTGAGCGCGGAACTGGGCGCCCTGGAATACCTGTATGTGGACGAGGGGACCAATGCCGCCGTGGCATCGGCCCTGTGCGGCATGTGGAACCAGTGCCTGGGACTGAATGTGACCCCCAGGGCCGTGGAAAAAACGGAGCTGATGACGGCCCTCCGCAGCGGCAGCTACACCCTGGCCGGTCTGGGGCTGGACGCCGTGTGCAATGACGCGGAGTGCTTCCTCATGGACTGGACCACCGACAACGCGGACAACTACCTCCACTATGAAAACAGCGCCTACGACACCCTCATGTCCATCATCGCCAGCGCCAAGGACGGTACCGCCCGGATGGGCTGTCTCCACGACGCGGAGGACCTGATCCTGGAGATCGACTGCGCGCTGGCACCCCTCTACACCACCGGCACCGCCTGGCAGCTGCGGGACACCTACCAGGGCGGTTTCCGGGACCCACGGGGTTGGTTCGATTTCCGGAGCGTGTACCTGAAGCCTGTCACCGTCCAGTAATACACTATTATAATAAAGAAGCGGAAGGCTATGCCTTCCGCTTCTTTTTCTATTTCCGGTGCCGCCGGGCGGTGGAGGAGCCGATGCCCAGCTCCATCCGGTACTTGGCCACGGTCCGCCGGGCCAGGGGGATGCCCTCCTGTTCCAGCAGCTGGCAGAGGATCTGGTCGCTGAGGGGATGGGCGGGGTCCTCGTCCTTCAGGTGAAGCAGCAGCCGCTGCTTCACCGCCTGGCGGGACATGCCCTGGCGGCCCACCGCCCGGCTGAAAAAGTACCGCAGGGGGTAGGTGCCCTGACGGCACTGAAGATACTTGTCCCGCACCGCCCGGGAGACGGTGGAAGGGTGCAGCTCCAAGGCCTCCGCCAGAGAGGACAGGTTCATGGGGGCCAGCTCCGTAGTAGCCCCTTCAAAAAAGGAATGCTGGGCATCCAGAATGGCCTGGGCGCAGCGGCGCAGGGTGCCGCCCCGGCGTTCCAGGCTTTCCAGCAGCCACTTGGTCTGCCGCAGCTTTTCCTTTAAGTAGGTGCGGGTCTCCGGGTCGTCGCTGGCCTTGGCCATGTCGCTGTAGTAGGGGTTGACGGTAATCCTGGGCATGTAGTATTCGTTCAGCATGACCCGCAGTTCTCCGTCCAGCTCCACAACGAACACGTCGGGCCGGGCGTAAATGGTGGGCTCCGCAGGCTGAAAGGCCTGGCCGGGATGGGGGTCCAGGGCGGCAATGGCCTTTTCTGCCGCCTGGATCTCCGCCGAGGTGATGCCCAGGGCCTTGGAGATGGGGCCGTAGTGCTTCCGGCTCAGCTCCGTCAGGAACCGGGCGGCGATGTCCATGGCGTAGGGAACGGTTTTCTTCTGGCGGCTCAGCTGTAATACCAGACATTCCGCCAGGTTCCTGGCGCCTACGCCGGCAGGCTCCAGGGACTGGACAATGTCCAGAGCCTGATCCACCATGGCCTGGGGAATTTTCATCTCCGTCAGGCCGTCCAGGTCCTCCTGGGCCAGGTAGCCGTCCTCGTCCACCATTTCCGCCATGTATTTTGTCAGGGCCAGCAGCGGCTTGGACAGCCGCTTCCGCTCCAGCTGGTCGGCCAGAAATGCGGACAGGCTGTCCAGTTCCTTGTCCAGGGCCCCCGGTTCCATGGCGGAGCCCTCCTCATGGGTGAAGGAGGAGCCGAAGTTCCCGGCATCCAGCCAGCTGGCCTTCTGCCGCAGTTCCGCGTAGGAGGCCCGGAGGTCCGGGGCGTCGCTGAGTTCCAGGGTGGGGTTTTCCTCAGACAGCTTTCCCAGGTAGTCCAGAAGCTCCTGGGAGTTCATCTGCAGAACTTCCATGGATTGCAGCAGCTGGGGCGTCAGCTTCAGCTCCTGCCGCAGTTCTGTTTTTAAAGAAACCAGGCTCACGAGGACCTCACTCCTTTCTGCCTCCCACGTACTTGGCGATCTTCCGGGCGGCGGTGGCCTGGGAGATGCCCAGATCCTTGGCCACCGCCACGGTGGTGCGGCAGCGGCGGTAGGATTCCCGGATGATCTGCCCCTCGTAGGCGTTCATACGCTCTTCCAGGGTCCCGGCGATGGAGGGTGAGGCTTCCGCAGCGTGCGCGCCGTAGTCCGGAGGCAGGGCCGTGGTGTCCAGAATGGGGTCCTGGGAGGTGATGACCAGCCGCTCCATCAGGTTTTCCAGCTGGCGGACGTTGCCAGGCCAGCTGAACTGCTCCAGAAAGGACACGAACCGGGGACTGAGGGTCAGCTGCTTGCCGTATTCCCGGCAGAAGCGCTCCAAAAACTGGTAGGCCAGGGGGAGAATGTCCTCCGGCCGCTGCCGCAGGGGCGGGATGTGGACCCGGATGACGTTCAGCCGGTAGAAAAGGTCGGAGCGGAACAGTCCCCGCTGCACCTCCTCCTCCAGATTGCGGTTGGTGGCCACGATGAGCCGGAAGTCCAGTTCAATGCGCCGGTTGCTGGACAGGCGCTCGATGGTCTTTTCCTGGATCAGCTGCAATAGCTTGGATTGGATATGGTGGGGCAGTTCGCCGATCTCGTCCAGAAACAGCGTGCCGTGGTTGGCCAGTTCGATCTTGCCGATCTTGCCGCCGGAGGCCGCGCCGGTGAACGCGCCCTTTTCATAGCCGAACAATTCGGATTCGATCAGGTTTTCATGGAGCACAGCGCAGTTGACCTCGATAAAGGGGCCGTTGGCCCGGTTGCTTATGGCGTGAATGGCCTTGGCCACGGCGCTTTTGCCCACGCCGGTCTCCCCGGTGATGAGAATGTTGGCCTTGGTGTTGGCGGTGTTCTGGATCAGGGTCCACAGCCGCTGCATGGCATTGCTCTTGACCACCAGGTTCGTGGCGGTGGCCCGGAGGCGCAGCTCCGCGATCTCCTGGGAGTACTGCTGCAGGGAGTCCTGCAGGTGGCGGTAGTTCTGGTGGATGGCGTTGATCTGCTCCATGGACACCGTGTTGAAGCAGACGGCGTATTTCAGCACGCCGTTGTTGTCGAACAGGGGGATGCCCACGGTCATCACATTTTTGTGGGTGTAGTTGATGGTCTGGGTGGTGGTGATCTTCTTTTTCTGCCGGATGACCTCCGCTGTGACGCAGGGGGTGAACACACCGGCGGTCTCCAGGTCGAAGGCGGATTTGCCTACAATGGAGTCATGGGCAAAGCCGAAGTTCTGCTCATAGGTTTCACTGACCCGGAGAATGGTGCCGTCGGCGTCCGAGAGCATCATATCGTCCGCCAGGACCAGGTTGTTTTTGGGATTGATGATGTCCAGCAGGCCTTTGAGGTTGATGTCGTCATCAAAGATTTGGGGCAGGGGAGAGGAGTTGGGCATGGGACACCTCCAAAAGAAAATCTATTCATTTCTGATTATAGCATATTCAAAAACGAATAGAAAGGGAAATTAGACGAATTTTCCCGGTTGATTTTCACAGAAAACGAACGCTCTTTTTGATGTTCTACAAAAACCCGGACCGAAGGCCGTGCAAAGCTCAGCGGATGCCTATTCAATTTTGAATAGGCCGGGGAAGAGCGGCCGGGATCAGCGGAAAATCCCGGAAAATGTGTTGGGGAAAACGGTCAAAATACGCAGATATTCGACTTTTCTTTTATGAAAACTGCTGCATGAAAATTGGCATGTAGTTTGCTATAATATTGAACGTATCGCTGCGTATACACGACGGATATCGTCCTGCATCCGCAGTGTGATACCGAATTCGCATGGGCAATGCATTTAATGAGGAGGAAACCATTTATGTATCAGACCATTCGTTACGAAAAGCAGGAGAACATTGGTATTCTGACCATCAACCGTCCCGAGGCGCTGAACGCGCTGAATTCCGCCGTCATCGGCGACCTGGAGCAGGCCATCACCGAGGTGGAGAAGGACGCCGGACTGGGCGCTCTCATCATCACCGGCGAGGGCCGTTCCTTTGTGGCCGGCGCCGACATCGGCGAGCAGCTTCCCATGGATGTGGCCAGCGGCCGCAAGTGGGGCCAGCGGGGCAGCGCGCTGTTCCGCCGCATCGAAAAGCTGGAGATCCCCACCATCGCCGCTGTCAACGGCTTTGCTCTGGGCGGCGGCTGCGAGCTGGCCATGAGCTGCGACATTATTCTGGCTGCCGGCCCCAACGCTGAGGGCAAGGGCGGCGCAAAGTTCGGCCAGCCCGAGGTGGGCCTGGGCATCACCCCCGGCTTCTCCGGCACCCAGCGTCTGCCCCGCCGCGTGGGCATCGCCAAGGCCAAGGAGCTGATCTTCTCTGGTAAGGTCATCGGCGCTGCCGAGGCTGAGAAGATCGGCCTGGTCAACGCCGTGTACGCTCCCGAGGAACTGATCCCCGGCGCCATCGCTATGGCCAAGTCCTTCACCGTCAACGCCCCCATCGCCGTGAAGTATTCCAAGGCCTGCATCGACCGCGGCATGCAGATGGATATTGACGACGGCATCGCTCTGGAGAACGAACTGTTCGCCATGTGCTTTGCCACCGCCGACCAGAAAGAGGGCATGAGCGCCTTCGTTGAAAAGCGCAAGGAAAAGCACTTCCAGAATAAGTAAGGCAGCCCAAAGGGCAGAGCTTCTCTAATTTCTGACAAAAGAGGAAGTGCAGAATGAAAAAAGTGCGTGTCATCACTGCTGAGGAAGCAGCCTTGATGGTCAAGGACGGCGACACGGTCACAACTGGCGGCTTCGTCAGCTGTGCCTGTCCGGAAGCATTGACCAAGGCTTTGGAAAACCGCTTTTTGGAGACTGGCCATCCCCGGGACCTGACGCTGTTCTTTGCAGCCGGTCAGGGCCACCGGGACGGCACCGGCGGCGACCGCTTCGGCCATGAGGGCATGTGCAAGCGCGTGGTGGGCGGCCATTGGGACCGCGCCGCCAAGCTGGGTGAACTGGCTCTGACCAACAAAGTGGAGGCATATAACCTGCCCCAGGGCGTGATCACCCATATGTACCGGGATATCGCCGCCCATAACATCGGCACCATCACCCACGTGGGCCTGAACACCTTCGTTGACCCCCGTCACGGCGGCGGCAAGCTCAACGAGCGCACCAAGGAAGACCTGGTGAAGCTGGTGAACATTGAGGGTGAGGAACGCCTGCTGTACAGGCCCATCCCCATTGATGTGTGCCTGGTCCGCGGCTCCTATGCCGATGAATACGGGAACTGCACCGTTCACCGTGAGATCGGCCCTCTGGACGTTACCGCCCAATGCCAGGCCACCAAGAATTCCGGCGGCATCGTCATCGTCCAGGTGGAGAAGCTCCTCCAGGGCGGGACCCTGGACCCCCGCCTGGTGAAGATCCCCGGCATCTATGTGGACGCCATCGTTGTGGGCGCTCCCGAGGACAACAACCAGTGCCTGGGCATGGCCTATGACGGGGCTCTCTCCGGCGAGTTCCGCATCCCCATGGACGATATCCCCCCCATCCCCATGGACGCCAAGAAGGTCATCGCCCGCCGCGCCGCTATGGAACTGCCCCAGGACGCCATCGTGAACCTGGGCACCGGTGCTCCGGAGAAGATCGCCAGCGTCTGTGCCGAGGAGGGCATCTCCGACAAGATGACCCTGACCGTGGAAGCCGGTTCCGTTGCCGGTGTGCCTTATGGCGGCACCCAGTTCGGCGGCGCTGCCAACTCCATGGCCATTCTGGACCAAAACGTCCAGTTCGACTTCTATCAGGGCGGCGGCCTGGATGTGGCCTTCCTGGGCCTGACTGAGACCGCCCCCAACGGCGACCTGAACGTCTCCAAGTTCGGTACCCGCCTGGCGGGTGCCGGCGGCTTCATCGACATCACCCAGAACGCCAAGAAGGTCGTCTACTGCGGCACCTTCACCGCCAAGGGCCTGAAGACCGAGTGCAGAGACGGCAAGCTGGTCATCACCCAGGAGGGTGCCAAGAAGAAGTTTGTCAACCAGGTGGAGCAGATCACCTTCTCCGGCGACTACGCCAACAAGGTGCATCAGCCTGTCCTGTACATCACCGAGCGTGCCGTGTTCGAGCTGCAGCCCGAGGGCGTGACGCTCCTCGAAATCGCTCCCGGCATTGACCTCCAGACCCAGATACTGGATCAGATGGAGTTCATGCCCAAAATTGCCGTTGACCTGAAGCTCATGGACGAGCGTATCTTCCATGAAGAACTGATGGGTCTGGCGAACGACTGATTTTATAAGGCTGCGGGCGGATGCCCGCCTGCAGCCATCCCTTTGAATCTGCAGACCCCCACCAAAATAATAGGAGGATAAAATAAAATGGCATTGAAGACCCCCCAAGAGTACATTGAATCCCTGCGGAAACTGAACACCCGTGTGTATATGTTCGGCGAGAAGATCGAGAACTGGGTGGACCACCCCATGATCCGCCCCTCTATCAACTGCGTGGCCATGACCTATGCCCTGGCCCAGGACCCTCAGTACGCCGATCTGATGACCGTGAAGTCCAGCCTCACCGGCCACACCATCAACCGCTTCACCCATCTGCATCAGTCCACCGAGGACCTGATGAACAAGGTGAAGATGCAGCGCCTGCTGGGCCAGAAGACCGCTTCCTGCTTCCAGCGCTGCGTGGGCATGGACAGCTTCAACGCTGTGTTCTCCACCACCTTTGAGGTGGACGAGAAGTACGGCACCCACTATCACGAGAACTTCAAGAAGTTCCTGACCATGGTCCAGGACAACGACCTGACCGTGGACGGCGCCATGACCGACCCCAAGGGCGACCGTTCCAAGTCCCCCAGCCAGCAGGCTGATCCCGATATGTATGTCCACGTGGTGGAGCGCCGCCCCGACGGCATCGTGGTCTGCGGCGCCAAGTGCCACCAGACCGGTTCCATCAACAGCCATTGGCACATCTTCATGCCCACCATCTCCATGGGCGAGGCGGATAAGGATTGGGCTGTCAGCTTTGCCTGCCCCACCGACGCCGAGGGCATGTACATGATCTACGGCCGTCAGTCCTGCGACACCCGGAAGATGGAAGAGGATGCCTCCATCGATGTGGGCAACGCCAAGTTCGGCGGCCAGGAGGCCCTGGTGGTGCTGGACCACGTGTTCATCCCCAACGAGTACATCTTCCTCAACGGCGAGTATGAGTTCGCGGGCATGATCGTGGAGCGCTTTGCCGGCTATCACCGTCAGTCCTACGGCGGCTGCAAGGTGGGCGTGGGCGATACCCTGATCGGTGCCGCCGCTCTGGCCGCTGAGTACAACGGCGTGGAGAAGGCTTCCGCCGTGAAGGACAAGCTCATCGAGATGACCCACCTGAACGAGACTCTGTTCTGCTGCGGCATTGCCTGCTCTGCCCAGGGCTTCAAGACCAAGGCGGGCAACTACCAGATCGACCTGCTGCTGGCCAACGTGTGCAAGCAGAACGTGACCCGCTTCCCCTATGAGATCGTGCGTCTGGCTGAGGACATCGCGGGCGGCCTGGTGGTGACCATGCCCTCTCAGGTGGACTTCCACAGCGAGACTGTGGTGGGCCGGAACGGCGAGACCATCGGCCAGATCTGCAACAAGTTCTTCGCGGCTCGCGAGGGCGTTTCCACCGAGAACCGCCAGCGGATCATGCGCTTCATCGAGAACCTGTGCCTGGGCGCAGCCGCTGTCGGCTACCGCACCGAGTCCATGCACGGCGCCGGTTCTCCCCAGGCCCAGCGCATCATGATCGCCCGCCAGGGCAACATCAAAGCAAAAAAAGAAATGGCTAAAATGATTGCCGGAATTCAAGATTAAGCCTTCACAAAATAGAATTACACGGAGCCTGCTGATATGATTTCAGCAGGCTCTGTATCTTTTAAAAATACCGCATTAAAACAAATTTCGCCCCTATGGAGCCGGTTGGCTTTTCTCATAGAAAAAAGTCCCCGAATCGGGTAGCTTCATAAAACAGGTTTCACGAAACAAATAATATGACAGTTGCCGGACAAGTGTTGCTGACAAAGGGGTATGTGCCTTCGTGGTACATACCCCTTTGTCTCGAACTCATTTTTCACATTTATAGGCCCGAAAAACTGCTTAGTCGAAAACTTGTGAAATCTGTAAAATATTTTTGATTCAGAAAACTAATTACGCGAAATCGTGTGCCGCAAAACCGTGAACATAGATCACTGATTCAGAAAGGGTTTCACGGAACAGAATTTGATCTCATGGTTCCGCAAACAGCAAATTCGTTGATACGACCAGTGCATTATGCTTGGCTCTCAAAATCACCCAGAACGGGAATTCTGTTTTTCAATTCTGTCTGCGCAAATGCCAGCCAGAACGGGAAAAATATGTCATGATAAGGATTGAAAATTGAGGAATTTTTAGCTTAAGTACACCGCTTAGAATATGACGAGTATCATAACTATGCATGATCGGCAACACAGGTTTTCGATAAGTAAGCAGATACATTTAAGCACTTTTCAAAACTTCAAATTCGTGTCCTTGACGAAGTTCTGCGTCCCGTACAGCACCAGCGTATCGGTGATGCCGTTTCCCTCAGCGTACTGCACTACATCCCCTTTGAAAAAGCGCAGGTCAAGGACGTGGACCTCCGCATAGTCCTCCGTGGGGAATTGGGAAAAAGTGTTGCCGTAGGAGTCCTTAATAAGCAGGAGCTTGCCCTGGCTGCCGCTTCCCTCAATGACCGTCTGTGCCTGGTTGGAGTTGAGGAACACGGCGTACTGGTCGCTGCCGTCCAGATACTTGCGCTCATAGATGCTGTCCGTTTCGTATTGTCCGTCGTTGTAGGACACATGGCGGCTTTCCTGCCTGTACCATGCCGTGATCTCCTCAGCGGGAACGGTGGGCAGCGGGACTTTATTCCAAGTCGTGCCGTGGAAATTATCGCAGAGGATTTCCTGCGTCCATTCGTCCGCATTCGGTTCAATACCCCGCCACGCACAATAGGCATAGTAGGCTCCAAGGCTCGTCCAATGGTGGTCGGTGCGGTAATAGATGTTCTCGTCGCTGTGGGCGGAGAGGGCAGAAAACACATCCACCGTGTCAACCCCCGCGTCGGTCAGCACTTGCAAGATCGCGGCGTAGTCTGCCATGGGAGCATAGGCAGGGAGTTTGTCCGTCAGTACCTGTGCTGCCACAGGGACAAGGATCGTACTCATGGAGATACCCTCTGGCGCCAGCTTTTCCTGTAAATCAGCAAGGGTGGCTACGTTGGTGGTGAGCCGCTTTTTGCTGTAAGACGTAAACTTATCCATCAGGTACTGATTCTTGCAGATATAGACGCCGCTGCTTTCCCGTTTGCCGACGGCTAACTCCATATAGGTTTTCATCGTGACCCAGCCATCCCGCAGGGGAACTTGATCGGAGAGGTAACTTTCCAAATTGTCACCAAACTTGCCCGAAGTAAAGTCGGCAATAGTAAATTGCGGCTTTTGCGTCAAGGTACACTTTTCCCGTTCCGAGTAATAACGATCCGGCATCAGCAGCCCGATGAGCGCAGACACCGCCAGCAGCAGGCAGAAAAAAGAGGTTATGATTTTATTTTGCATTTTTCTCACCTCAGAATCGGAAATACAGGAAGGGATTGTAGCTACCGCTGACGAGATATGCCATGGATGCTGCCAGCACGCAGGCTAGCGCGCCACAGTCAACCACGGTCAGCGCCCGCTGTCCCAGTCGTGCGCTGAGTGTTTCGTAGCAGCGTTTTCCAAGCGGCAGGGACGCAAGGGCGCACAGCACAAGCATCCCACCATAGGTTAGCAGCAGATACAGGCTGCCGCTGTCGTACAGTGGACCGGAGAACATGGCTTTCAACCATGCCATCCTCCGAGAGATGTCCGTGAATGCAAAAAATGTCCAACTGACGCTTACCAGCACCAGCGCATAGATATGCCGGAACAGGTTCGGCAGCTTTTGGAGACACCGCAGCAAAAACAGCTTTTCCAGCACCAGCAACACCCCAAAGTACACGCCCCAGAGGACAAAGTTCCAGTTTGCCCCGTGCCAGAAGCCTGTCAGCAGCCAGACGATGGCAATGTTGCGGAGCTGCTTTGCAGGGCCGCCCTTGTTGCCTCCCAGCGGGATATAGACATAATCCCGGAACCATGTCCCCATCGAGATATGCCAGCGCCGCCAGAAATCGGTAATACTGTCGGCAAGAAGCGGATAGTTGAAGTTCTCCAAAAAGCGGAACCCCAGCATCCGTCCAAGGCCGATGGCCATGTCGGAATAGCCGGAAAAGTCGAAATAGATCTGGAAACCGTAGGCGATGACACCCAGCCATGCCGTCAGTACCGTGGGAGCAGCCTGCGCGGATGCTACCTCCCACAAAAGACCGATGTTATTTGCCAGCAGTACCTTTTTCCCGACACCGCAGGCGAAGCGTTTCACACCATCGGCAAAGAGGCCAGCGGTGCAATCCCGGTGCTCCAGCTCGTCCGCTACCGTCTGATAGCGGACGATGGGACCTGCGATGAGCTGGGGGAACAGGGCCACATACGCGCCAAAATTGATGATATTTTTCTGCGCTTTCGCTTCACCACGGTAGACATCAATGGTATAGCTCATGGTCTGGAACGTATAGAAACTGATGCCGATGGGCAGCGGCAGATTCGGCTGGGGAAGCGCTGTGCCGAACAAGGAATTGACCGTGCCGATCAGGAAGTCACTGTATTTGAATACGCCCAGCAAGCCAAGGTTTACGCAAACCGACACCAGCAGCGCAATCTTTGCTCCCCGCTGTTCCCTGTGCCGCTCTACCATCTGTCCGCAGGTGTAGTCCAATGCGGTGGAAAACAGCATCAACACCACATAGACCGGCTCACCCCATGCGTAAAACAACAGGCTGAACAGGAACAACGTTCCGTTGCGCCATTTCTGGGGGACGAGGAAGTAAGCCAACAGGCACAGCGGCAGAAAGCCTTGTAAAAATGTCAGGCTGGAGAATACCATAGTTAGCCGCCAAGCACCGGGGCGTTGTTACCTTCATCGTCGGTCATATCAAAAAAGCCACCGTTGTTGCTGCTGCCATCCTCCTCCGGGATTGTAATACCGTTGTCAGCAGAACCAAAAATACCTCTCCATACTTCGTCCACCTTGGCAGCCTCCTCAGCAGCAAATTTAGCCTGCACCTCATCACTGGCCTCCCAGTCACCTTGCGCACCGAGGATCAGCAGCGCCGCATAGTTGCCGTTCACGAACAAACGAGCCTGCAAAACCTTTTGCAAATCCATGTTGTACATCCGGGAGTAGCTGAGAATTTGCTCATAGCCAGTCTGCAAGAGCGCGGCAGCATCCTGTGCGTAGCCGTCCTTAACTTTAACAATAACAGCGCAATTGGAATTGACTGCGGAATTGGAATTGCTCATAGACGCCCAGCTTTCCACTTGCTCCATATCCAGTCCCCAATAACCGCCTATGTTATCTTCGGTTTCAGCGACGTCGCATCCAAAACTGTCACCCAGCTTTTCTTTCAACGTGTCCATAATCTCTTGTGCAGTCATATCCATATCGGTCTTTCCACTGCTGTCATCAGCTTTGCTGCCGCAGGCGGCGAGGGAAAGCACCATCACCAGTGCCAGTACAAAAGTCAAAATCCGTTTCATCGTTATGATCTCCTTAAATATTCGTGTTTTGTGGAACATGCGGAGCGGCATCTCCGGAAATACCGCTCTCTTGCCCGTCCATATATCCATACGATGGAGTGCGGCAAAATGTCGGATGGAAAAATAAAAAATCGGAAAGAAATTTTCTTTCCGATTTTTTGCGCCTATCCTGCTTTATCCAAGCAGCTCATTGACCACGGTGGTGATTGCTTCTTCTCCGGCACCGTCGAAATTCGTCAGGTAACAGCTGATCGTATCACGGCTCCAATGCGCCCGCCAGCCGTCCAGCGACAGGCAATCCAATACGGCGTCGTATTCAGCGTTCAGCACAGCACTGCCCACGGTCTCTTCGGTGTTCCCTGAAAAATCACCGTCCAGCTTGGAGGCCCGATAGGTATAGCTGTGTCCGTCCAGCGTGAATGTCACCTGTGCGATCTCACCGTCCAGAATGCAATAGGACACATCCTCGGCGTTTTCCGGCGCGTCAATTGTGAAGCCAATCTTCTCAAAATCTGCCGCGCTCTGCACATCTTCAAAAGGCGAGCCAACCATCACCGGAGGGGCATCCGGTTCCGTGTGCTGTGTCGGCTTCGGCAGGGCAAAGCCAATCGCTGCCACAAGCGCAAGACAGGCGGCAAGACTGCCCCAACGCTGCCACGCAGGATCGCTATGGCGTTTTTTGGGCGCGCTTTTTTCTTCCGCCGGAGTGGATTCCGGGAACTGCACTGCTTTTTGCACTGCTGCCTTTTTCAGAATATTGGCGTACATCCGCTCTTTTGCGCCATTCTCCGGCTCAACGGCGTCAAACGCTTTTTTCATTTCGTTTTCATTCATGCACCCTCACCTCCCAATGTGAATTTCAGTTTTGCACGGGCATCCCGCATCTGGTTCCGCACCGTGGAGGGTGGTCGGTGCAGCATCGCCGCGATCTCATCGGTCTGGTAGCCCTCGTAGTAGTGCAGCCAGACCACCTCTTTGTACTTGACCGGCAGCGCCATGACTGCCTCCATAACTTCGCTCTTTTCATCCGGCTCAGCGGCGATCTGCTCTGTGTTCTCGTCCATGCCCGTGACCTTCCGCCGCCACCAATGTTTCAGCCTGTCCTTGCAGAGATTCATAGCCGTGGTGGTCAGCCACGTGCGCTCATGCCGCTCATTCTCGAAGGAAACACCGCAGGTCATTGCCTTGACGAAGGCATCCTCCGTGCAGTCCTCGGCGTCCGGCGCATTTTTCATAAAGGCATAGCAGACGCGGTAGATGGCCTTGAAGTGCCGTAAGTAAAACGCTTCAAAATCTCCCTGCATGGCCTCGCCTCCCTCTCAAATAGAATACGATTTTAAGGTACAGATTGTCGGGCGGGATGTCAAGTTTTTTCGACTTTCCGTTGTGTGTTTTAAGGGCTTGGGACTATCCCAAAACACAAAAATGCGCGTCTCGGCTGCAAGACAGGGACACGCAGCGAGGCGAAGCCGATTCCTTGACTGGAACGGACGGCTGTGCGACCCGGCGAACTGCTTGTAATTCTCCTGTGAATCCCGGTACATTGCCCAGTGGAATCCCGGAAATTGCCGTGATATACTGAATAATAATAGGTCATATCACGCACTTTGCTCTGGTAGATTCATGCGGCACTGCCCGGAAATCAGAATGAAAAGGAAGGTGCAAATGGATAACAAAAAATACAGCGTCCAAGTGGAACCGGACGGCAGCCGCAGTGCCCCTGTTCCTCTCTGGCAGGAGTTACCGCAGATCACGGTACGCCTGAAAGAAGGAAACACCATCTACCGCTTTACTGCCAGCTTTGACGGAAAGCACGCCCTTCCCGAAAAGGCGGTGAAGCTGATCGACTCCGAAGGGAGTGTGTGATCGTGACCAACAGCAACCTTGCCTTGGCAGACTGTCCTCAGATGATGGAGGAATCTACTATGAAGCAGTCTGACAAAATTACCGCGCTGTATTGCCGCCTTTCCCGTGACGATGAATCACAGGGCAACAGTAACAGCATTGTGAATCAAAAAGCCTATCTCAGCCGATATGCAAAGGAACACAGCTTCCGCAATACGGAGTTCTTTGTGGATGACGGTTATACGGGCGCGAACTTTCAAAGACCGGATTGGCAGCGCATGATGGCACTGGTGGAAGACGGAAAGATCGGCACGGTCATCACGAAGGACATGAGCCGCATCGGTCGAAATTATCTGGAAGTTGGGATGTATACCGAGATCACATTCCCACAGAATAACGTGCGATTCATTGTCGTCAACAGCGGTGTGGACAGCGCTAACCAGCAAGACAATGAGTTCGTCCCGTTCGTCAATATTATCAGCGAATACTTCGTTCGGGACGGCAGCACCGTTGCCGCAATTCTGGAACGGATGGAGTATTGCGGGCATACCGTGAACTTCAAAACGCACCGACAGTCCTGCAAAATCAAGAAGACCATCGGGAATCCACCGGAGCAATGGAAGATATTCCGCAACACCCACGAAGCCATTGTGGATGAGGACACCTTTCAGCGGGTACAGGAGCTGCGCCGCAACAAACGCAGGCCGGCAAGAACGGGCAAGAGCAACCTCTTTTCCGGCGTTGCCTACTGTGCCGATTGCGGAGAAAAAATGTACTACTGCACCTCGCGGAACTTTGAAGAATGACAGGATCATTTCGTCTGCTCTACCTCTCGCAAGAAGGGAAAAGACGTGTGCGGGACGCACTTCATCCGCGCGGTTGTTCTGGAAAAGGGCGTGCTGAAATTTCTGCAAATCCTGCTTTGGTATATCTCCGAAGGAGGACTTCAAGAAAGAACTCGCCGCAAAGCGCAGACAGCTCACGCAGGCACAGCGCAGGATGGAAGAGCTTGACCGTCTGTTCAAACGGCTCTATGAGGACAATATCTCCGGTAAAATCAATGATAGCCGATTTGAAAAGCTGTCCGCCGATTATGAAAATGAGCAAGCAGATCTGACGGAGAAAATGCAGCTTTTGGAACAGGAGATTGCCCAGCAGGAGGAAGAAGCCGACAGCATTGAGCAGTTCATCCTCCGGACGAAGAAATATCCCAACTTGCAGGAACTGACGCCCGCTGTGCTGCATGATCTTATGAACAGGGTCTATGTTTCCGCGCCGGATAAGATCGGCGGGCAGCGAGTGCAGGATGTGCATATCAGCCTTGCCTGCATTGGTTTCCTGCCGGAGAGCATTATTGCCGAAATGCTCACTCACGCAGCAAAAAGCAGAACAGCGTGACTTCCGCCGCGCTGTTCTCTCTAAACCTTATAAACCTGTCTTATGGAGTGCTGCCCTCGTCGGGGACTTTTTATTACAGCGTTTAATCTTGTCTTATCAGTTCTTGAATATCAATCCGGTACCGCCGAATCCGGTATTGTAGATTTTGGCGGCTCATACCGAGGAGCTTAGCCGCAGCAGAAATATTCCCACCGCTGTCCAAGAGCGCCTTGCAAACAGTCTGATATTCGGCTCCCTTTACCGCATGGTTCAGTGCATTCTCTCGGTCGCCCATATCGGATACCAACTTCCGCCGGGGCATGGTCAAAATATGTTCCGGCAGATATTCCGGCGTGATAATCGACTGGATATCTGGCAAAACATTCATTGCATGCTCAATGGCATGCTGCAATTCTCGCACATTTCCCGGCCAATCATAGTTCAGGAAGTACTCCAATGTGGCCTGATTGATGTCTTTTACATTTTTAACAAGGCTTTTGTTGTACTGGATGATAAAGGTTTTGGCCAGCATGCCAATGTCCTCCCTGCGTTCCCGCAGAGGCGGAATGCTGATATTGACCACTCCCAGCCGGTAGAACAGGTCTCTTCGCAGTTTTCCTTCTTCAATAGCCTGATAAGGTGGGATATTGATGTTTGACAGAACGCGGACATTCGTGTGGATCTCCGCAGTACCGCCCACCCGGCGAAAAGTTCCGTCCTGCAGTACTCGCAGCAGCTTGGATTGCAGATTAACATTCATGGAATTCAGCTCGTCCAGCAGCAAGGTGCCGCCATTGGCCTGTTCAAAAAGTCCCGCTCTGCGTTCAGCTCCCGTGTAGGCTCCCCGCTCTGTGCCAAACAGCAAACCTTCCAACAGGTTTTCCGGAATAGCTGCACAGTTGATTGCAAGGAACGGCCTATCTTTTCGCGAGCTGGCGTTATGAATACTTTGCGCAAACAGTTCCTTGCCAGTTCCTGTTTCTCCGTAAATCATGACGGAAGAATCGTTCTTTGCGATTTGTTCGCATTGTTCGACTACACGCTTCATAGATGCGCTGGTATATCGGATATCCCGAAACGTATACCGGGCCGGAAGCAGATTATCGCTTTGTTTTCCCGGTGTCTGCTTTTCCAGCAGTTTTCCCTGCAGTTCAATGATCTGACGGTGCAGATCATCCATAATACGCCAGTCCTTCATCACACAGAAGGCACCCAACAGTTGTCCATTCTGTGTAATAGGGTATGTATTGGACACCACATCAAAATCCCGCCCATACCGCGTGGAGTAATACTGACGATTATTCAAGAGCGGCTTTTTTGTGCGAAGCACCTGAGAAATAGAAAGCTCTGTACCGTCCAACATCCGATAAACATCGGCTACAGACTCCCCCAAAATGTCTTTGGTATCAATCGATTCCATCTTAACCGTGGCATCATTGAGGAGATATGTTCTTCCTTTGGCATCGTATAGCGCGATAGACTCACTAATCTGATTCACTATGCTGATAAGCATATCATGGCAGGCATCATCTGCGGCATTGCGAAAAACCAATAAACGGGTTCCGGTAGGAAGATCGTCTATTGTGGGTTCCGGAACTCGCAGTAAATACTCGCCGAACGCAATATTGGCATAAAGCGGTTCCTCGGACTCTTCACAGAGCTGCGGTGCAAGCGTATCCAGTATTTTTCCGGTAAGCCCACCCTCTCCGTGAAGCAAGTGGATTGCCAGTTCATTTGCTTCCAGAATCTCATTCCGAGTGGACAGTAGTATTGCGCCTAATCCACATTGGGACAATATTTCCATTACTTTCTGATAATCCATTAATCCCGCTCCTTGCGAACCACTCTAAGTAGGCTGAAAACGCGCATTATTTATCCGGATCATTTTTTATATTATACCACATAGCATCGCAGGTGCATAGCTACCTTTTCACAGAATCAATGAGTTATCTTTATGTTGATGCCACGCAAGGTTGAACCAGTAGTGTCCAGTGGGCTCACAGCCCACAATGATCCGCTCGGCAAACGCGATGGGCTGACAGCTTTTCAGATACTCCAGAAAGTTCTGAAAGCCTTCCAGACTGTTGCTGAACCGAAATACCTTCCTGGATAGCTTTTGCCCTCGCCAGTTGAATGCTCGGGCAAAATTGCTCTCACTGCCGATATCTACCCCGATACCTAAAGTTCTCTCTGTGACTTGTGCAATCTTGTTGTTCTGTGTATAATTCATGGTAAACCTCCGGTTTGATTGGGTTGTTACATCCTGCCAGATGCACTTCAATCTTATCGCAAGGTTCTTCTCTTTTCAATTGGCGCCCTTTACGAGTTACAGGAATGCTCTTAATGCCTATAATTAAAGCTGGGAATCTACAGGAGATGGCGAAGCGATTCTGGGAGTGAAAAGGGTATTCCCCAACCGCATTCTAGTGGACAAAATCTACCGAAACCGCGAGGATCTCAACTATTGCAAGACACACAGAATCCGCCTCTCCGGTCCGGCACTGGGATATCCCAAGAAGGGTGAAATCAGAGACAAGACTCAGGATTACCAAATGAATGTGGGTGCGTGGAAGTGGAGCGTAGGTTTAATCTATCCAATCGCAAATTGGGGATCGCGTATAATCTGTTTTAATGAAAAAGTGGAGTTGCTGATGCAGTCCCACTTTTATTTACAATTTCGAAACGCAATAGGCGATCAATTCCTCTGAGGTCGGAACCAATCCGGCGTACGGAATCGCAGAGACAATGCTGGCATCCTTTGGCTGTGCCACGAGAATCACAAGACTGATTTCTCTGCGGACTTCTTCCACGCTGATCCCTTTACGCACAGCAATAGCTTCAATTGCACGCCGCGCTGCGGCAAGCTGCGTTGTATTTGTTTTCATACGGTTCTCCTTCTGATGTTTTTCCTAACAGTCTTCATCATTCAATCTAATGATAATATAGCATAGGCACAAGGGAAAAACCGTCGAACACAGTCGAAAACAGGAAATTTTATTGTTCAACAAAACGATAGCGGATGAAAAAAGAGGAAACCTGTTAAGGCTTCCTCTTTATCAGGTCTGATCGTGGTTCATGGCGCGCATGGTCTGTAAAACCGCGTCCTTCTGCTGGGGCGTCAGATTCACCCAGTTATCAAACAGCTCTTTCAATTCCGGCGTCAGCTCGACCATTTCACCCTCTGCGAAGAACTGGGAAAGTGAAATGCCAAAAGATGTACAGATTGCTTCCAGCGTGCTGATGGATGGAATTGTATTGCGGTGATAGATGTTCGCAATGGTCGAATTGGAAAGTCCGCAATTTTTAGCCAGCCGGTACTCTGTCCATCCGCGCTCGTCCAATAGTTGATGCAGACGCTGAAGCGTGTCCATAGTTTCGCCACCTTTCTATTCTGTATATATTTTACCGTTTTACTAAACGATATAATATCGTTTAGTTGTATGCGAAGTATTATTTAGTAAAACTGTAAAGATTTATCAACAAGTGAATATCCGCCAAAGAGAGTAGTTGTAAATGAAACAAATGAAGCACGGGATGAAAAACTGCTGCCCGTTCGTCTCGGATGAATGTTGCTTCTATTCTGCAATTTAGCAGATTTTGTCTCTGGAATCGTTTTCAGCAACCGCGCCCCGGAGCGCCGATCCAAATCTGCTAATAAAAAACAGCGCCACTCAGACGAAAATCGTCCGAGTGGCGTTGTGGTATTCGCTATGAAATTACTGGATGGCATCCTTCAGGGCCTTGCCACGCTTGAAGGCAGGCACCTTCGCCACGGCGATCTCGATGGCTTCACCGGTGTGGGAGTTGCGGTCATGACGGGTGCCGCGCCGGTTTTTTCAAATTATGTGACGCCGTCACAGTAGAACCGCCTGTCATGCGGTATACTATACCCAAACAAAGGAAAGGAGCTGGCAGATATGGCAGCTATGAACATGAATCAGGAGCAGTTTGAGCAGGCGATCCGGGAGGAAAAGCCCGTTTTGGTGGATTTCTGGGCGCCCTGGTGCAGCTACTGCCGGAGGATCGGCCCCGCGTATGAGAAGATCGGAGAGGAATACGCGGACAGCCTCGCCGTCGGCAAGATCAACATTGACGAGGAGCCGCGGCTGGCGGGGGCCGAGGGAATCGAGGACATCCCAACTCTGGTGCTGTACCGGAACGGAAAGGCCGTGGATTCCATCATCGCGCCCGGCTCAAAGGCAGAAATCGACCGTTTCATTCAGGAAGCCTTGGCGAAATAACGGAGGGTTCAGATATGAA